>Ga0224512_10000060_pt1 | contig 118959 bp, 93 predicted proteins | sample SF_May12_sed_USG_4_FD_169103 | JGI IMG/M metagenome (GOLD analysis project Ga0224512, IMG submission 169103) | Sediment microbial communities from San Francisco Bay, California, United States - SF_May12_sed_USGS_13 | ecosystem: Environmental > Aquatic > Marine > Sediment | place: USA... | reverse complement strand
TCGGGAAACAGCGGAATCCAGGTCGGAGACTGGTAGACCATGTTTCGGGCACCGATCTCACTGACCGGGCTCCTGTTGTGTGCCTGTCTGGCAACGAGTCCAAGCTACGGTGACGAACTGAAGGATCTCTACTTTGGCGAGGCGCTCTACTATGCGCACCAGGGCGATTTCTTCGCGGCGCTTGAGCGACTGGATACCGAGGTCAAGCAGCATGACCAACTCGATGAACCCGATCTCGACTCGCTCTATTTCCACATTGACGATGCCGAATTTTCACTGGGTGATTTCGAACTCCGGTACAGGATGCACCATCGTGCGGGCCGGGCCATCAGGGCCGTGCTCGAGGGTGCCGTCGATGAAGTCGTACGCAACGATGCGGCTTACAGACTCGCCCGGATTCACTTCCAGAAGGGCCAGATGGAAGATGCGATGCGTGCGCTCGAGCGTATCGAGGGCAAGATTCCCGAATCGATCCACGACGACATCGAATTCCTTCGCGCCAACATCTATCTGGCCGAGGGTCGGCCTGCCGACTCGATCAAAGTGCTCAAACGCCTGCAGGGCTCTGACGGCTACGGTGGGTTCGCTGCGTACAATCTCGGCATCGCTTACCTGCAGGACGGACAACGACAAGCGGCAAAGCAACAGTTAGAGCGCGCCGGACAGACGGCGACCAGCGATCCCGCTGAGCTGGCAATCCGGGACAAATCCAATCTCGTGCTTGGCACGATGTTCCTCGAAACCGGCGAGTACGACAAAGCGATCCCGTTTCTGAACCGCGTGAGCCTCGACGGACCCTTCTCGAACCAGGCCTTGCTTAGCTCCGGTTGGGCAAACCTGTCCATCGAAAAGCTGGAAAGAGCCGTAGTTCCCTGGAGCATTCTCGCCGAGCGCGAGGTCACGGACAGCGCAACCCAGGAAGCCATGCTGGCGCTGCCATACGCCTACGGCAAACTGAACGTTCACGGTCGTGCGGCCGTTCATTACGGTCAGGCACTGGATTCATTCAGTGCGGAAGTCGACAAGCTGAATGCGTCGATCGAAAGCATCAGGGAAGGCAAATTTCTCGAGGCACTGGTTCGCGAGGAGATCCGCAAGGACAAGGACTGGGTCATCCGACTGCGGTCACTGCCAGAAACACCGGAAACGTATTACCTGATGGAGCTGCTGGCATCACACGATTTTCAGACCGGCTTGCAGAACTTCCTGGATCTCGCCGACCTGCGCAGAAAGCTCGTCGCATGGCAGGCCAGTTTCGACTCTTTCGATGACATGGTGGAGATCCGCCACAATCATTATGAGCCGCTGCTCCCCGAAGTTGACACGCAATTTCGTGAGCTGGATTCCAGGATGCGGCTGCGTATCGAGCAGCACAAGATGCTGGTGCGGCGTCGTGATGACTTGCTGACAACGCCTCGTCCTGAATTCCTGGCAACACGCGGGGAGCAGGCCGTCCTCAAGCGCCTCGAACAAATCGAAACTCAGGCGCAAAGCGCGGACTCTGCGCTTAGCGAGTCGATGACGGCGCGCATCAAGCGCCTCAAGGGACTGCTGACCTGGACACTGGAGACCGAGTACCACGAGCGGTTTACCGAATTCGACCGCAATCTTCGAGGCCTCGACGAAGCGATGGCCTTCGTGGAGGCACAATACGACCAATATGTGCGGGCACGGCAAGCCGCGACGCACAGCTACGTTGGCTACGAGAAACCGATCAGCCGCCTGCGCGCGAACGTTAGCAACTCTATCAAGAAGGTCGACTTGCTCATGACACGGCAGGGCCATCAGCTCGAAGTCGTGGCGATCGAAGAGTTACAGGCACGCCGCAGCCATCTCGAAAACTACGGTGACAAGGCGCGCTTCGCGCTAGCCGACAGCTACGACCGCGCAACCCAGGCGCAAGCCAAGATTGGTGAACAATGATGAAGCGGCACGCAGCGCTATTATTGTCAGCCTGCATTGGCATTACTGCCTGCGCTACGACCAGCAATCCGGGGACACTCGCGGAACTGGAGAGCGTTCAAGCCGATGTCGACGAAGTGTACCTGGATGACAGCCTTGATCGTGCGGCGGAGAGCTACCGCCGCTACCTGGAAGAAACTTCAGAGAGCGCGCGAACGCCGGAGGCGATGCGGCGCCTTGCCGACCTGCAAATTGAGCAGGCATACGGAGTAATTGGCAGCGGCGAACTGGTCGAGATGGAGGTACCGGACAGAGCGACGCCACTCGAACCTGATTCGGTCGCGCGGCAAGCACCAGGCCCTGTCGAGGACTCCGAATCCGAGCAGGAATTCGAAAAGCGGGCAACGCAACGTCAGCAACTGCTGGTGCAGAACGTGACGCTTGACGTGGAGTTACCGGGCGGTGGCAGCGAATCCGTACCTGCGGGGCCCCGGGAAGCGATAAAGACCTACCAGGAGATTCTCGAGAACTATCCGAATTACGAACGCAATGACAAAGTGCTCTACCAGATGTCGCGAGCCTACGATGAAATCGGCCAGCCCGATGAAGCGATGATGGTCATGGACCGCCTGGTTGCCGAATATCCATACTCGAAATATGTTGATGAGGTTTATTTTCGGCGCGGCGAATATTTCTTCGTCAGGAAAAAGTATCGTGAGGCGGAAAATGCTTACGGCTCGATCATCAGGATGGGCTCTACGTCGTCCTACTACGAGCTTGCCTTGTACAAGCTGGGATGGACCTTGTACAAGCAGGAATTCTACGAAGAGGCATTGCACAGCTATATGGCGATGCTCGATTACCGGCAGTCGATTGGCTACGACTTCGACGAAGATTTCGAGGAAAACGATGACCACCGTGCAGCGGATACATTTCGCGTAATCAGTCTCAGTTTTTCCAACCTGGGTGGCCCGGAAATCGTTGACGAGTACTTCGCGGACAATGGCCAGCGCAGCTATGCCGACAAGATCTACAGTAACCTCGGCGAATTCTATTTCGCCAAGCTGCGATTCGATGATGCGGCATCGATCTACAAGTCCTTTATCAAACTGAATCCTTTTCACGAGGTTTCACCGCATTTCAGCATGCGCGTCGTCGAGATATACGGCGAAGCCGAATTTCCCTTGCTCGTGGTCGAGTCAAAAAAAGAATTTGCCTCAATCTACGCACTGGATGCCGAGTACTGGAGCTACTTTGACATCGACGACTCAAGCGAGGTGGTCGGGTTTCTCAAGACCAACCTGACGGACCTGGCGGGTCACTACCATGCAATCTACCAGGACGAGAGTTTTGTCGATGACAAGCCGGCGAGCTTCAACGAAGCGCAGCACTGGTACCGCGAGTTTCTAAATTCGTTTCCGGCGGACGCCGAATCGCCGAAAATCAATTACCAGCTCGCCGACCTGCTGCTGGAGAACCAGGACTATGGCGAGTCGGCAATAGAGTACGAACGCACAGCTTACGAATACGGTGAGCATGAGAAGGCATCTGCCGCCGGGTATGCCGCGATCTATGCGCATCGCCAGAATCTCGAGGCAGCAACCGGCGCAAGGCGCGTGGAGGTCAGGAAATCGACCGTAACCAGCTCACTCAGGTTCGCCGATACTTTCCGGGAGCACGAACAGGCACCCGTTGTACTGGGCAAAGCCGCAGATGACCTCTATGAAATGGAGGATTTCGATCTCGCGATACACTCGGCGCAAACCCTCATTGAACGTTATCCGGCCGCGGATTCGCCGTTGATTCGCTCGGCCTGGGCGGTCACTGCACACTCCTCGATCGACCTGGCCGAGTACCAGGATGCAGAGCAGGCCTACATGAACGTGCTCGCGCTGACACCCGCCGACGATGAAACGCGAGCCGCGGTTGTCGAAGGGCTGGCTGCGGCAATCTACAAGCAGGGTGAGCAAGCCAATCTTCTCGAGGACTATCGTATGGCGGCGGGTCACTTCCTGAGGATCAAGGATGTAGCGCCAAGTTCGAACATCCGCACGTCGGCTGAATACGATGCGGCGGCAGCGCTGATGAAGCTCCAGGACTGGGCGCAAGCGTCCGGTGTACTGGAAGACTTCCGGGCAACGCATCCTGACCATGAACTGGGTGGCGAGGCGACCAAGCAGTTGGCATATATTTATCGGGAGGATGGCCAGACGGCACGATCGGCCGCAGAGCACGAGAGAATTGCCGCGGAATCAACGGACCCGGAACTTGCGCGAGAAGCGCTCCTGATTGCGGCAGAACTTTACGACGAAGTTAATGTTGTTAGCGACGCGATACGGGTGTACGAGCAGTATGTAGCCACGTATCCGCAGCCACTCGATATCGCGATGGAAACGCGTTCGCGACTCGCCGAAATTTTCAAGGCCGAGCTCGATTACGAGCGCTACCACCAGAAATTGAATGAGATTGTTACCGTCGATCGCGATGCCGGGGCGTTGCGTACGGACCGAAGCCGGTTCCTGGCGGCGCGCGCTGCCCTGGTTCTGGCCGAACTGAGCTATCAGCAGTTCGCGAATCTGAAACTCGTACAACCGTTCGAAGAAAGTCTGGCTGAGAAGCAACGCCGCATGGATTCAGCGATGGCTGCATTCGAAAGTCTTGTCGCTTATGAAGTCGCCGAAGTGACGGCAGCCGCGACATTTTATATCGCCGAAATCTACTTCGAGTTCAGCGCAGCGCTACTGGACTCCGAACGTCCGTTGGGACTTAGTGACGCGGAGAAGATTGATTATGAAATGGTTATTGAAGAAGAAGCCTATCCCTTCGAGGAGCGGTCCATTGAAGTACACGAGGAGAACTTCGAGTTACTTGCAAACGGGATCTTCAACCCGTGGGTGCAGAAGAGTCTCGACAAGCTCGCGGGCTTGATGCCAGGACGTTACGCGAAGAATGAGATCAGCGGCGGTTTCCTGGGCTCAATCGACACCTATGCGTACCGCATGCCGATAGCTCCGCAGCCCGGAATCGACGTGCCGCAGGATGGCGAAATGCCGGAATCGGCCGACACACCAGCCTCGCCCGAAGCGACGGCGCAGATATCCGGGGAACTGGAAATCGGCCGCAACTAGCGTCGTGGGAGCCATCATGAATGCATCGTATTGTAAACGGAACGTATCAATATCCCACGCTGGCGTATTGTTGCTGTTATCGACTGTCGCAATTTCCGGTTGTGCGACGACAGAGTCATCGCTTACTCCAGCGCGTATCGAAATTCAGCAAGTCGGATTTACGATCACCGAAGAGACAAAGATAAGCGGCGATGTGCGGCTCGATTATGATGAAGCGCTGACCTATCTGAAGCAGGGACGGCTCGAGCAGGGCGTTCAAATGCTCGAAGCTGTCGTTGAAGCGGCGCCACAGCTGAGCGCGCCGCGCATCGATCTCGGCATTGCTTACCATCGCAAGGGCAACCTCGATGCCGCCGAAAGCTCGTTGCTGCAAGCACTCGAGTCAAATCCCGATCATCCGATTGCGCACAATGAATTGGGTATCGTATATCGCAAGACCGGTCGCTTCGCTGCAGCGCGGCAGAGCTACCAGGCCGCGCTGGCGACCTATCCCGGCTACCATTTCGCCAGGCGCAATCTGGCCATCCTGTGCGATCTATATCTTGCCGATCTGGACTGCGCGCTGCAGAACTACGAAGCGTATATGACGACCGTCCCCAGCGATGAAGAAGCCACGATGTGGATAGCAGACATACGTCAGCGCATGGGCAAGGCGGAGTAATGACAATGAAATCACTCATGATTGTTGCGGCAGTGCTGCTCGTAAGTTTCCCATCGTTGGCTGAGGAATCGAAAGACGAAGTCAAAGAAAAGAAGCCGGCGGCCGAAGCCAAAGGAGATGGGATCGATAAGCCAAAGACAATGTCCGGCATGTCAATTCTCGGCAACGAGGAAGCCCCGAAGTCGCTGGTCATCATCCCCTGGAAATCATCCGAGCTTGGTGACGATATCAGCTTGTCCGACACACTCGACGATCGCGCGAGGCCTGTGGATAAAGAGGTCTTCCTGCGCGAGCTGAGCTTCTACGAGATCCGATCTGGCGAGTGATCGTGTGAGGCAGGTCATAAGACTGCAACTTGCCGACGGGTATTACGGCCTAACGTGCGCTGCGTCACATTCAATGCCGTGATCTATGCCTATGCTTTGTCTCGTTCCGAGACCAACTCTGGACATTCTGTTAAATGAGGATTTGGAAATGGACTTTTTCTATTCGATTGTAGCTTTCTTCACATCGGGTGGTGCATTTATGTATCCGATACTGTTGGTGTTTGCCGTCGGCGTTGCCGTCGCCGTCGAACGTTATGTAACCCTGACACTGGTTACCAACAAGAATCAGGTCGTCTGGGACAAAGTGCAGCCGTTACTCGCGAACGGCGAGTTCGACGCCGCGCGCGACATGACCAGCAAGGACGAATCCACGATTTCGCAAGTGTTGAATATGGGCTTGTCATTGCAGGGCGCCGTCCAACGCCGTGAAGACATAGAGATTGCGATGGAGGAGAGCATGATGGAAATCGTGCCGCGCCTCGAGAAACGGACGCCTTACGTCGGGCTCGCTTCCAGCATCGCTACCTTGCTCGGCCTGCTGGGTACCATCATGGGCCTGATCCAGGCGTTTACAGCCGTCGCAAACGCAAACCCCGCTGAAAAAGCGGATCTGCTGTCTGCGAGCATTTCGGTGGCCATGAACACGACAGCATTCGGACTGATGGTAGCGATACCACTGCTCGTTACACACGTAGTACTGACGAGCAAGACCGGGCAGATCATCGACAGTCTCGAAATGGCCACGGTCAAAGCGTTGAACGTGTTCACCAAAAGGGCGATGCGGCCGGTAGAGGCTTAGCCGATATGGCCAGGCGGCATCACTACAAACGTCGTAGCAAGGACGAGTTCGAGCTCGACGTAACCACGTTTCTGAACCTGATGGTGGTACTGATCCCGTTTCTGTTGATTACAGCGGTGTTCTCGCGATTGACCATTATCGAACTCGATCTGCCGAGTACCGCCGGCGGCGCGACCACCAGCGCGCAAGGTTTCCGCATCGAGGTAATTGTCAGAGAGCCGGGTATCGAAATCAGTAACGGCAAGTCCATAATCGCGTCGATACCGAAAAAAGACGACGAGTTCGATTTGCAAACACTTTCGAATTTTATGATTGAACTCAAGCAGGAGTATCCTGATCACGACGAAGCATCGGTACTGATGGAGGCACGCATTCCATACGATTACCTGATTCAGGTGATGGACGTTGTCCGGAGTGTCGAGCTGCCCGTTGAAAAGGATGAACCGCTCGAAGGTGAAGATCCGATCGATGGTGCAGAGCAGTATGAGTTATTCGCGCTGTTCGCGGATATTTCCGTTGGAGATGCGCCGTGAGGAATACACGCAGAATCAAGCGCATGTCGCGAAATCGTCTGAAAATTACGAAAATGAACCTGACTTCACTAATGGACGTGTTCACGATTCTTGTGTTCTTCCTGCTCGTGAACTCCGGTTCCGTCGAAATAATGGAGTCGCCGAAAGACATGACCTTGCCGGAAGCAAGGGTCGATACCAAGCCACGTGAAACCGTCGTTATTTTCGTAAGCCCGAAAGACGTGCTCGTGCAGGGGAAAATCGTTGCGCGTGTTGACGATATCCTGGAAGGACAATCGTCGACCGTTGACCCAATAACGTCGCGTCTTGCAGAACTGAGAGAGAATATTGTCGGGCCGAGTACCTTGGCCGTCGCAGCCAGCCAGGAGATTACGATATTGGCCGACAAGTCGGTGCCGTTCATTGTTATCAGGAAGATCATGTCGGCGTGTACGGGCGAGGGTTACGAGAATGTCTCTCTGGCCGTTATCCAGAAAGAAACGCAAGTCGCGGCGCGCTAGCACCTACGTGACGAGAGTGACATCGTGAGCTCAGAATATTCTGAAAAACAAGAGTCGCTTCAGGGCCAGGTCGAGAAGTCGGAAAGCGTCCTGGGCGATCTCGAACGCGAGCTTCGCGCGATCGATGTTGGACTCGAAGAACTGGCGCAGAGGAATCACCAATACGAAGTCCTCTCCAAGCTTTGTCGCAACCTTGAAGAACTGGAAGACCTCGGTGCTGCGCACCTGTTCTGGCATACCCCAGGCGGACCGAACAATCCGGACGAGCATCTTCAGAACGCGCACCGACAGATAGACGAATTCAAGGCAGAGATCGCCAGCGTCGAAGAGCGGCGCGCGACAATTATTGGCCAGATAAATGAGCAAAACCACGTTCTGGACTATCTGCACTACGATCTGCGTGATGTGCTGGAACAACAGGAAAGAAAGAAGAACGAATGGCTGATTGAGCGGGAGCCTGACAAACTGCCAAACCGGGTGCAGGTCATGCCCTGGACCCGAGGTTGTGAGGAAGACCGACGGTTTCAGAAGTCGCTCGGCACATCGCTGGCGGCGTCGCTCGCGATTGCATTCTTGATAGGCACGATCGCATTGCCGATCGTGGAACGTACTACAGTCGACAAATTGCCCGAGCGCGTTGCGAAACTCGTTCGCCAGGAGCGGGCCACACCGCCACCACCGGTTGAAGTGCCAATCATCCCGGAACAAGAAATACCTGAACCCGAGCCAGAGCTTGCGGACGAACAGCCGCCCGAAAAGACACCGGAAGCCGTTGTTGCAGATGCCGTGCAGCCGGATACGAGGGAACAGGTCAAGACGAAAGGTATCCTGGCATTTCGTGACAGCTTTGCCAGCCGCGCAAGCCTGCGGCCGACAGCTCAGCTCGGGTCGCAGGCCAGTATCAGCAGCGCCGGCGAGAATTCCGTAGGCCGACCGAGCCGGTCAATGGTGACGACATCGGCGCCAGGTTCGAGCGGTGGAATCAATCTCGCCAGCATCAGCCGGGATGTCGGCGGCGGCGGCCAGGGTATCGGCGGCGTTGAAGTGGGTCGCGTTGCGAGTTCGATTGGTGGCGGCGGCACTGGATCCGGTCGGCCCGTCAGCGGCGGCGGCGCGTTCGCTGGACGTACGGACGAAGAGATTCAAATCGTATTCGATCGTTACAAAGCGGCGCTGTACCGGCTTTACAATCGCGAGCTTCGTAAGGATCCGACGCTGCGTGGACAATTGGTGCTGCGACTGACGATCGAGCCCGACGGCTCGGTGTCGCTGTGCCAGTTGCAATCGTCCGACATGGATGCGCCAGCCCTGGCGCAACAGGTTGTCCAGCGCGTACAGACCTTCGATTTTGGGTACAAGGAAGACATCGTTGCAATGACGATTATCTACCCGATCGACTTTCTTCCTTCAGCCTGACGTCATTCATTACTTGACATAAGAATCTGCGGCGGAGCGCGGTATCGAAGCTGTGATCCAGTTCACCTTTTACCCAAACTCTTTAAGCCATAGTTTCCTTTCGGATAAAGGCAAAACCACCGAAAGGTGGTGACGCAAAGTCACCGGCCTAAAGGGCGACCGAGCCTTACGGCAGCGGGACCGCTCGTAAACGATCAGGGATCAGGTCGTCCGCAACGGTGACGTGCGCGCACAGGGAAGTTAGCGACTGACCATGGTCATTCTTGACAAGAACGCGCCAGGATTGCGCGGCGCAGGTACGTTTACGAGGCTTAGCCGTATCCGGCTATTCTCGTTAGTACTGTTGCTGTGTGCCGCATTTTCGGCGCAGGCGCAGGACTGTTCCGATTACGTCAATGGCACCCTCGACGGTTTTGCGGGCGATATCGCTCCTTCGCAATTGCAGATCGATCGCAACTGCACGATTCGAAACTATCCGGCCAGTAACCCGCTTGGCACCAACTTCAGTTTCTTTACACAGCCCGGCCAAACCAACGAAAGATGGCTGATCGTGTTCGACAACGTCGTCCACACGGGCAACATGTCATGCAATGCCGTACTTGAACACAAGATCTGGTTCACAAACGGCTCGTCGAGCAAGATCAAACAAAACTGCCAGAATCTACTGATACCTGTCGAAAAGATCGACAAGCGGAATCCCGCTGGCCAGACCACGGCCGCAATCGGCGTGCCGTTTACTTATACGCTTACGAGCCCGGTGCTGTTCGACCCGGGGACGGACACCGTGATCAACGTCGCTGGTTCGGTAAATGACCTGCACGGCATCACAATCTGGGACGACCTCAATGCGACGGGCGTTGACATGACGTTCCTCGGCTACAACGCTTACTGGAAGTCTAGCGGTGCGCCGATACCGCATACGTTCTCAAACACGAGCGGTTTTCTTACGTTTGACAACTTCCCGATCGTCCCGGCCGGCGAGCAGTTCGTTATCGAGATCACGGTCGTGCTTGACGACACGCCGGCGAACGCGCCGGGAACGCAATTCGTCAACACAGCCAAGTGGGACTTTGGGCGCCTGATCGAGGGCATATTTTACGAGCCTCTCCCGGGCGAGTGGGGCGTTACCGAACCGATGACCATCGCCGCACCGCAGCTCATCGTTACGAAGACGGGCCCGGCGACGCTCGGCAGGACGCTGAATCTCGGCGAATGGGGCGACTTCGCGGTTGACGTGCACAACACCGGGCTCAGCGACGCCTGGGACGTCACGATACTCGACCGGCTTCCCGACGGCCCAACGGGCGGCATGTGCGATGCGACGCCAGAGATACTCGATGCCCAGGTGTTCATGGCTGACGGTGTCACGGTAGTGCCAGGCAAAGGTCCGCTGACCGCGGGTGCCGATTTCTCGGTCAGCTATGCAGGTGCCCCCAACTGCGAGCTCACGCTGAACATGCTGACGCCAGCGGCTGCGGTCGGCGCGGACGAGCGCCTGATCGTCAACTACCGCACACGCCTCGACGCCGACACGGACGATGGCATCACGCTTACGAATGTTGTTGGCGCGACCCGCTGGTTCAACGGCGACAGCAGCAATCCCGAGCGCCTGAGCTATACACGCACGCTGACCAATGGCACGGTCGGAACTCCCGATCACGAGGACGCCCATACCGTCACGACGGCGCTGTTCGGTTACTTCTTCGAGAAGACAGTTGCGAATCTGACGACCGGCGTGAACCCGGCGACGATAGCGGCTCCTGGTGACACGCTGCGCTATACGCTGCGCCTGCAAACTACCGACGGTCCCCTGAACGATGTCACGTTCTACGATGACATGGGTGCGATGAACGCCGTGCCTGTTTTCGTGCCGGGCTCGCTGTCACTTGTGCCGGGCAGCATCCCTCCTGGTGCAGACACATCCAACACCGATCCCAACGGCGGCACGAACAGCGCCGGTATCCTCGACATCCGCAGCCTGAGCCTGCCGGCCGCGAGCGAAGTCTCTGTACAATTCGACATCACGCTGGCGTCGCCGCTCGTCAACGGCACGGTCGTGACCAACCAGGCCGAACTGCTCGGCGCAATAAAGCTTGCCGATAGTGACGACCCGTACGTCAACGGTCAGTCCGATCCCGGTATCGCCGGCGACGAGGACCCGACGCGCGTTCTGATCGAAGGACCGCCGCCCAACGCGCTTTTGAAAGCTAACACGCAGGCGACGGCGACGATCGGGGAAGAGTTCCGTTATCGGCTTACGGTGCCGACCGTCCCGCATACGTCACCGTTGTACGACGTGCGAATCTACGATGACCTGGTTGCTGCGGCGGCCGATTTGCAGTTCGTCGATGTTACTAAGATCTCGGGCTCCGGGCCGTGGGTTCCCGTCAACACGGGCAGCGCGACGAATCTTATAATCGAGGATCCGGCGAACGGAATTGACATCCCCGCCGGCGAGCAGGCTGTTATCGAAATCACGGTGTTGCTCGACGATACGCCGACGAACGTGGCCGGCCTCGCGTTTACGAACACGGCCGCGTACACCTATAACCTGACCGATAACGACGTCTTAACCGAAAGGCCGGGTGATCCGGGCACGACGGCGCCGATGACCATCGTCGAGCCGGAGCTGACGCTCGAAAAGAGCGGACCAATGCGCATGCGCGTCGGTACGCCGGAAACCTTCACGCTGAATGTTCACAATATTGGCAGCTCGCCCGCGTACGGCACGTACCTGACTGACCTGCTGCCGGACATTGCCACGGGCGGCATGTGCGATGCCGCGCCCGCACAGGTCACGGCGCAGCTCTACGCGGCAGATGGCACGACGCCGCTTGCACCGCCACTGACCGCGGGTACCGACTTCACCGCTATTTTCAACGGCGACCCGGCGTGTACTTTCACGCTCGAGATGCTCACGGCGGCAGCGGCGATCGGCGCCGATCAGCGATTGATCGTCACGTATGAGGCATCGCTCGACGCTGATACCCAGGACGATGTTGTGCTGACCAACGTCGCCGGAGCGACCGAATGGTTCAGCCTGGACGTATCCGATCCGGCCGTCAACACCGGCGCGCGAACGTACACGCGTGCAGTGACCAACGGCACGGTCGGCGTTCTTGACCACGAAGACGCGCACACGATCGTCGAATTCTCGCCATTACTGATTTTCGAGAAGACGGCAGTCAATGTCACGAGCGGCGCGGATCCGGCGACGGTGGCGACGCCGGGAGACACGCTGCGTTACAGCCTGCGAGTGGAAAACGCGAGCGATACGCCGGTCGATAACTTCAGCATCGTCGACGAGTTGGACAAGCTCAACGCGATTCCGATGTACCAGGCAGGCACTTTGAATGTAACCACGGTGCCAGCCGGCGCGGACGCAAGCAATACGGCCCCGAACGGCGGCGCCGATGGTACAGGCCTGCTCGATATTCGCGGCCTGAGCCTCGGCGGTCTCGGCAGCAGTGTGTTGATCGAGTTCGAGGTTGCCCTGATACCCGTCATCGCCAACGGCACCATCGTCTACAACCAGTCCGAGATGGTCTACGCCGGCAATCCAATCGCGCTGAGTGACGACCCCTACATTAACGGCGCGGCTGATCCGAATATCGAGGGTGACGAAGATCCTACACAGATCCTGATCGAGTCTGCGCCTGCATTTACGGTCGAGAAGATTTCTTCATACATCACTGGCGATCCGAACGTGCTGCTTGCGGGCGAGACGCTGCGCTACACGATCACGGTGCAAAACAATGGTACGGATAACGCCACCGGCGTCGATCTTGACGACCTGGTTCCCGCGAACACGACCTATGTCGCGGGTAGCACGACACTAAACGGCATCGCTGTTCCGGACGCGAGCGGCGGCAACTCGCCGCTGACCGATGGCATTTTGATTAATGCGCCGCAAGACACTACGCCCGGCGTGATGAACGCTGCTGTCGCCAATAATGTCGCGACGATCGTGTTCGACGTCGTGGTGTATCCGGATGTACCTGACGGTACCGTGATCTCGAACCAGGCCTTTGTCAGTGCTGTCGACTACGGGATCGGGGACCAGCCGTCCGATGATCCCCGCACCGAGGTGCCCGACGACCCGACACGCGATGTAGTTGGCAATTACCCGCTCCTGTTCGCACCGAAAACCGCTGCCCTCGAGGTCGACCTGGGTTCGCCCGGTATCGTCGACCCGGGTGATGTCCTTCGCTATACGATCACGATTTACAACAACGGGACAGTCCCGGCCACCGCGGTCGATCTTACTGACATGGTGCCGGCGAACACGACTTACGTCGCCGATTCCGTAACGCTGAACACACTGCCGGTCGGACAGCCCGACGGCGGCGTATTCCCGCTGATCGACGGCATTCCGGTCAGTTCTGCCGACCTGACGCCGCCAGTTCCCGGCGACGGCGAAGGCATTTTGAATCCCGGACAATCGGCCGTCGTCCAGTTCGACTTGCAGGTCAATGCTGCCGTGCCGCCTGGCACCCTGATCACTAACCAGGCTGTCGTTTATAGTGTCGAAGTACCGAATACGCTCACGGATGGTGACGGCAATCCGGCAACCGGACCCGAGCCGACCGTCGTGGTCGTGGGCGATGTCCAGCAGCTGTCGATCATCAAGGAAGTGTCGGTCGTTAACGGCGGCCCCGCGCTGGCGGGCGCCACACTCGAGTACGTCGTGACGGTGGCCAATGTCGGAACGGTACCGGCGTTCTATGTCGCTATAACTGATGATCTCGACGTGCCCATTCCCGGCTACCTGGCCTACGTAGACCAGTCGGCAACGATGAACGGCCTGGTGAACGGTGTCAGCGTTGCCGGCCCGATCATCACCGCAGACTATTTCACCGAGTACGGGCCATTGAATCCGGGTGAAACGATCACGCTGCGTTTCCGGGCGATCATCGATCCGAATCTCGTTGATGGCACGACCATTACAAATACGGCCCGCGTGTATTGGAACGATCCGCTGCAATGGCTGGAGGCGAGCGTCTCGATCGACGTGGGCGCGAGGCCGGGAGCCGGCATGTTAAGCGGCAATGTCTGGCACGACGCTGATCACGACAACACACCGGGTGGCTTTGAACGTCCGCTCGAGGGCTGGACCGTCGAACTGTTCCTGAACGACCAGCCCGTACGTTCGATCCTGACTGACGTCGACGGTTACTACGTGTTCGCGAACGTGGCGCCGAATTACCTGGCTGGCGAAACCTATTCACTGCAATTCAGCGCACCGGGAGCTGGCGTTGCGACCGCATTGCTCGGCCAGACTGACTCGGATTTCACCGATGGCCAGCAGCGCATTGATGACATCGACGTTCAGGAAGGCAGCAACTTGCTGGCTCTGAACATGCCCATTGACCCGAATGGCGTGATTTACGATTCGGTCGCACGTTCACCGATCGCCGGCGCAACGGTTACGCTGGTAGACGTCCGTAACGGTGCGCCGTTGCCGAGTGGCTGTTTCGATGACCCGAATCAACAGAACCAGGTCACGGTGCCGAACGGCTACTACAAGTTCGATCTCAACTTTTCCGATCCCGCGTGTTTGGGCGGCCCGAATTACCTGATCCAGGTCGTGCCACCAGACAGCACTTATACGTCAGGCGTATCCGAGCTGATTCCACCGACCTCGGATCAGACGACCTTGCCATTCGATGTGCCTGCTTGTCCGGGCTCGGCGAACGATGCCGTTCTCGCGACGATGCAATACTGCGAGGCGCAGGCTTCGGAATTCGCACCAGCACCATCCGTACCGGCCCGAAGTGCCGCCACGGCTTATCATTTCTTCCTCAGGCTTGACGACAGCCCGTCGCCAGGTTCGTCGCAGCTGTTCAACAACCACATTCCGCTAGACCCAAGGTTGAGCGGCGCCGTCTCGATTACCAAGACCACGCCCCTGTTGAACGTCTCGAGGGGCCAGATGGTGCCGTACGTAATCACCCTGGCTAACTCCTTCGGCATTGACTTGCAGGACGTGAATGTCGTCGACCGTTTCCCGGCCGGATTCAAATACGTCGAGGGTTCCGCTCGCTTCGACGGCGTCAAGTCAGAGCCCGCGCTTGTTGGACGCGAGCTGGTGTGGTCGGGCCTGTCGCTCGCTTCGGATGGCCGCCACGAGATTAAATTACTGCTGGCTGTCGGGGCCGGCGTGTCCGAAGGCAAGTTCGTCAACAGGGCGCAGGCCGTCAGCGCTCTGACCGGAACAGCGATGTCCGAAGAAGCCTCGGCGACGGTACGCCTGGTGCCCGATCCAACATTCGACTGCACCGATGTAACCGGCAAGGTATTCGACGATTTCAATCGCAATGGCTACCAGGACTCCGACGAGGTCGGCTTGCCAGGCGTGCGCGTAGTGACAGCGAGGGGACTGGCCGCGAAGACTGACAGTCACGGTCGTTATCACATCACATGCGCGATCACACCGAACGAGAGTCGCGGCAGCAACTTCGTTTTGAAACTCGACGACAGGACACTGCCGAGCGGTTTCCGAATGTCGACTCGACCGGTACAGGTACAGCGCGCGACACGCGGTAAAGCGCTGCGCATCAATTTCGGCGCGTCGATCCACCGGGTCGTTGGTCTGGATATCGCGGACGCCGCGTTCGAACCCGGTACTCTTGAGATGCGAAGTCAGTGGCGGCCGCGCATCGATCTGCTGCTGGAAGAACTGCAGAAAAGTCCGGCGGTACTTCGACTTTCTTACGTCGCGGACGTTGAGGCCGAGTCGCTCGTCGAAGGGCGCCTGAAGATTCTCAAGGACGAGATCATGGCCGCCTGGCAGGAACTGAGCTGTTGTTATGAACTTGTCATCGAACCCGAAGTCTTCTGGCGACTCGGTGCTCCGCCAGTCAAGAGCAAGGAAGAGAGCCGGTGAACGTCATGTCGAAGCCAAGCTACCTCCTGATGCTGAGCCTGGTGTTGGCCTCGTTGCAGGTGAACGCTGAGAACGTCGATGAAACGCCACTGGGCGAGGCGGTCGAACGGCATCTGACGGACGATCAACCACTCATGCTGTGGGTGCAGGATCCGGACCGTGTCGATACCGAGCTGGGCGACACGCTCGAAGTCCGCGAGACGCTCGCCGACGAACTTGAGACCGTCAAGCTCAGCAATCTCGTGCCGCCGATACGATTCGAATCCGGCGTTGCGAACATTCCCGAATCGACGGTCGGCTCTCTTGCCGAGATACTCGAGCGTATGCGGGATCGTATCAACGTTCGCCTGCACCTCATCGGTCATGCGGACAACCGACCTTTGTCTGCGAGACTCGTCAAGATCTATGGCGACAACGCAGGCCTGTCGCGGGAGCGCGCCGGCCAGGTGGCGGAGCACTTTCAGACCTCGCTAACGTTGCCGCCAGAGGCGATTTCCTTCGAATGGGCCGGTGACACGAGGCCGGTCGCCTCGAATCTCACCGATGACGGTCGTTCGCTGAACAGGCGCGTCGAAGTCGAAGTCTGGTATGACGAGGTCAGGGAAAAAGTCGCGCTCGAAGAGTTTCTCGTTCCGCACGAAATTAAACGTGTGAAAGTATGCCGCATGGAAACGGTCTGCAAACTGCGTTACGTCGATGGGCATGCGCAGCGCGCGCGTGTGCAGAACCTCATCGCGCCGCTGCATTACCAGACTGAAACGATCGATGTGAACGAGGTGTTCATCGAGCGCATCAAACAGGGTTTTGAGAATCTCAGCGACAAACAGAACGTTGTCGTGAAATTTGTCGGATTCACGGATGATGTTCCGCTGAGCGGAAGAACAGAGCGTATTTATGGCGATCACGTGGGGCTCTCGAAAGCGCGGGCGCGACGCGTTGCATTGGCCGTACAGGACAAGCTGAACATCCCGACGCCCATGATCGAAAGTGACGGGCGTGGCTCGGAGAGGCCGCTGGGTTCCAACGAAACGGCCAACGGGCGGGCTTTGAATCGTCGCGTCGAGGTCGAATTCTGGTACGACGACCCCTTACAGGAATTACCCGACGAACCGCAGCTCTGCCCCGAGTCGGCCGGCGCCGAATTGGTGACCAAGATTTATGATCCGCCGTGGGGCCGCATCGCGGACATCGATTTCGTCGAGGGTCGACCCGTGGTGCCGGCGGGCTACACCGACGGCCTGGCTCGGGCGCTCACAGACATTGCGGACAGGACGAATCCGCGCCTCCGGTTTGTCGGTTACACGCGCAATGAGCGCCTGGCACGCCGGACCGCGGCCGTCTATGGGGACGACATCGGCCTGTCGGCTTCCCGTGCGCGACGTGCCATGGAGCTGATCGCCGGGGACATGCAGCTTGAAGCTCGACAACGCGAGTTCGAAGGGCGCGGCTACGTGCATTCGGACGATGTCGTCAACGCCGGTTTTGTTCAGGGTGAAACGTCACATGTGGCGGTGCAGGTCGTCTACGATGAGCTCGCGGTCCTTGACGACTACGAGGGCGTGGATATCACGCGGCTTACGCGCGAGTTGAGTCCGCAAAACCCGCTGGGCCTGAACCTGATGCGTATCACCGTCAATGGTGAACCGATCGATGATCCAAAAAGAAGTTCGTCGGACATCCAGCGATGCACGGATGTCGCGCTGGAGAACGCGGATATCCAGTTCGGTTTCGACAACCTGCGCTCTTCTCCGAGACTCAGCGTCGCCGCGAAACCGGATCGTATTGCAGTCTGGAAAGAGGTCACTAATACTGGTCTTCTGGTGCCGTCCATGTCCCTGATCGACATGCAAGCGTCTCCCGTGTATTTCCGAATGTACACGAACTACTCGCACTTCATCGAACGAGCAGAAGTGCGAGTTTTCGAGAATGCACAGTCCGTCGAGTCGGTACCGCTGGACGTCATCGACATCGGCGTCGACGGTGTCGCCAAGTGGGAGCCGCCGGTCGGCCAGGTCAGGTCGCCCGTGTCCGAGCTGGCGTATGTACTTCGGGCTTACGGCGCAAACGGCAACTTCGATGAAACGCTTCCACAGCCGCTTTGGGTAGTCCACGATGACGCAGATAGACCCAACGATGACGATGATGAGTCCGTGTTCCAGTCAGACCCGGAACTGTTCGCGGCCTACGGCGAAAACGGCCTGAGTGTGCAGAATATCGGGCTCAGTAGTGGCACTGTCAGCGTGCGTGGCAGCGGTGTGCCGGATGAGCACGAGGTCTGGGTTGCGGGGCGGCCTGTACCGGTTGATGACAACGGTAATTTCGTCACTGAGGAAATTCTGCCGGAAGGTGCGCACACCGTCGAAGTGGCCGTGGTCGATCAGGAAGGCAGCGGTGAACTCTACCTGCGTGACCTCGAATTCCGGTCGAATGACTGGTTCTATGTTGGCATGGCTGATCTCACATTGTCCGATGGCAAAGCGAGCGGCCCGATCGACCTGTTGCGGGGCGACAACCCGGACCGGGACTACGATTCCAATGTTGACGGACGCCTGGCGTTCTTCGTGAACGGCAAGTTTGGCGAACATTGGAAATTGACGGCAAGCGCCGATACCCGGGAAGGGCCGGTGCAGGACATCTTCAGCAACTTCATGGATAAGTCGCCGGAGTCGCTGTTCCGTCGTATCGACCCCGACTATTACTACCCGACGTTTGGCGACGACGGCACGGTCGAGGATATGGCGCCAACCATGGGCAAGTTCTTTGTCCGCCTGAGCCAGGACGATAACTATGGTCAATGGGGCAACTTCAAGATTGGATACATGAACAACGAGCTGGCCCAGGTCGATCGTGGCCTGTACGGCGCGAACCTGCATTACCAGGCAGACACAACGACCGAGTTCGGCGACAGGCACTTCGTAATAGACGCTTTCGCGGCCGAGCCGGGCACCGTGCCGAGCCGCGAGGAGTTCCGCGGCACGGGCGGCTCCCTTTATTTCCTGCGGCGCCAGGATCTTCTGGCCGGATCCGAGCGCGTACGCATCGAGCTGCGCGACAAGGCCTCGGGGCTCGTTACCGGAGTCGTGAACCTGACGCCGGTCATGGATTACGACATTGACTATCTGCAAGGTCGTATCTCGCTCGCAGAGCCGCTTGCATCGACAGCCAACGATAATCTCCTCGTGCGCAGCGGCGCGATCTCGGGTGACGAGGCTTACCTGGTTGTGCGATACGAGTACACGCCAGGCTTCGACGACATCGATGCGATGGCGATTGGCGGACAGGGGCACTACTGGCTTGGCGATCATGTCAAAGTCGGCCTCACATCGAATACCAACGAGCAAGATGGTGCCGACAACAGCCTGAACGCCGTTGATCTCACGCTCCGGCTGGCTTCCGAGTCGTGGCTCAAAGTGCAGCAGGCCGAGAGCGAAGGACTGGTTTCCCTGCCGCAGTTCTCGAGTGATGGCGGCTTCGAGTTTAACGCGTACGATCCGGCATCATTCGTCAACGCTCAGGCCGAAGCCGAGCGCGCCGATATCAGCGTACGATTCAGCGATCTTGTGAGTTTCTTTGACGGTCGGCTGACCGCATACGTGCAGGAAGTCGGGGCCGGGTACTCTGCCCCGGGCCTGACGGCGCTCACCGATACGAGAAACTACGGCGGCACGTTTAGCCTGCCGATTGCCGAGAGGTTTTCACTGGGCGCCAAGCTCGACAGTCGAATTCAGGAACAAGGCATCGAGACCCATGCCACAGAATTCAACGTGGGCTACCAGATCAACGAGAACTGGCAGCTGAGTGCCGGTTACCGCGAGGATGAGCGCATCTCGAATTCGATAATCGTGCCGTTGACGCAGGAACAAGGTGAACGGGCCGATGCGGTACTGCAGGTGGGTTACGATTCGAAGTCGACGTGGAATGTCTATGCATTCACTCAGGACACGTTGTCGGTAACGGGCGATCGCCGGGAGAACGCCCGAGGCGGCGTCGGTGGAGCCTATCGGCTGTCCGAAAAATTGCGCATTGATGCCGAAATATCTGACGGCGATCTGGGCGCCGGTGGCCGACTCGGAACGAACTATCTTCATTCCGACAGAACGAGCATGTATCTCAACTATGCGCTCGAAAACGAACGCATCGATAACGGCATGGGCGGCGCTCGCGGTGGCGAAGGTAACCTGGTCGGTGGCATCAGGACACGCCTCGCCGACAGTGCGAGCGTGTTTTTCGAAGAGCGATACCAGCATAACAACGCGATGACCGGGCTGACGCATGCTACCGGAATCAGTTTTTCACCATCAGAAAAATGGAGCCTCGGAATCAATACCGATATCGGCACGCTGCAGGATGTAACGACCGGCGCCGAGACACAGCGTATGGCCGGCGGCTTCCAGGCGACCTTCGGCACTAACGCGCTGCAATTGTCCAGCGGCATTGAATATCGTAACGACGATGCTGAGCAGCTCGATCTGAGCAGTACCGAGAGAACGACCTGGCTGTTCAGGAATAATATCAAGTACCAAATCAATCCGGCGTCACGCTTGTTGGGTAAGCTGAATCACTCAGAGAGTGAAAGTTCGCAGGGATCGTTTTACGACGGCGGATTTACAGAGGCTGTTATCGGGTACGCGCTTCGACCGATTACTCACGATCGATTCAATACTCTGGTCAAGTACACGTATTTCTACAACGTACCGACAACCGACCAGATCAGCCTGCAAAATATCGCGGCCGAGTTCATCCAGAAGAGCCATATCGCAGCGGTTGACGCCAGCTACGATATTACGCCGCGCATCTCTATCGGCGGCAAATACGCCTATCGCCTCGGTCAGGTCAGCCTCGATCGTGAAGATCCGGAATTCTTCGACAATAATGCGAGCTTGTATGTAATACGCGGTGATTACAGGTTCAGGAAGAACTGGGAGGCTCTCGCGGAAGGGCGTTTACTCAACATGTCGGATTTGGGCGAGCGTCGCAGCGGCGCGCTGGTCGCTGTCTCGCGCTACCTCGGCGACCATCTGAAGATCGGCATTGGCTACAATTTCACCGATTTCTCAGAGGATCTGACAGACCTCAGTTTCGACCATCATGGTGTATTCCTAAACCTGACCGGATCGATGTAGCCGTCACCGCCCCCCGTAAGGAACTGCCTGGTTGACCAATCGAAAAGGCCGCTATCAGCAGGGATACTGCTTGCGCAACAGTCCGAGTATCAGCTGGTTCGCGTGCTCGGGAATCTTCGCAAGTTCTTCCACATGCGTGTCGAGTTTATCGACGAGCTCGTCGAGGGTCGTCTCGGCGGGCAGGCAATAACCAGCCTGAATATTTCGTCCGTAGACTGTACGGCCACGACTGATTCGCGTGCGCCTGGCGCGCTCGCTGTAGGTTTCCGGTTCATCGGGGCTGGCGTATTTTGCGGTCCGCGACGCAAAGGAACCGCCGATAAAACCGTGTACCCAGGCCTTGCAAACGCGCCTGTCGGTGCCCGTGTTGCCGGAACACTGTTCGATCAGGGTGCTGGACGCCAAGGGCTCTACGGCAAACGCTGGCACAGCGACGAACAGCAGGACGACCAAAAATATTCGCATTACCCGGACCTCTTGGCGGCAAACCGCAGGATGACGTAGCCGATGATAGCGCAGACCAGGGATCCCACCAATAAACCAAGTCGGTCGATACGGGCGTAGCCCGCACCGCCTTCGGCAAACGCCAGGCCGGCTATGAACAGGCTCATTGTAAAACCGATTCCACACAGGAACCCGACGCCGAGAAAATGCAGCCAGCGAACGTTTGTGGGCATTTTTGCGAGACCCGTGAAAATCGCAAGCGCGGTTAACGCCATCACGCCGACCGGTTTCCCGATCAGGAGGCCGAGCGCGATGCCGAGCGGGATCGGATCGAGCAACATCGGGAAGCTGAGCCCTTCGAGCGACACACCGGCATTCACGAACGCGAACAGCGGCAGAATGCCGAAAGCGACCCAGGGGTGCAGGGCTTCGATCAGGACGTCCAATGGTGCTTCCGGAACTTCCTCATTTTGGATTGACGGGATGAACAGCGCCGTGATTACTCCGGCCAGCGTCGCATGCACACCGGATTTCAATACACACACCCAGAGCGCGACGCCGATCAACACATACGCCGCAATTCTCGTGACGCGCATGCGGTTCATTGCGATCAATACAAAGATGAAAAAGGCGGCCGACAGCAACGATACGACGGACAGGCCGGACGTATAAAAAAGTGCGATAACGATGATGGCGATCAGGTCATCGAGAATCGCAAGCGTCATCAGGAATATCTTGAGCGCCGGCGGGACACTCGTACCAAGCAATGCCAGTACGCCGAGCGCGAAGGCGATGTCGGTTGCCGTTGGAACGGCCCAGCCGACAATCGCATGCGGGTTGTCGGCATTGAAGGCGATGTAGATCAGTGCCGGAAAGGCAACGCCGCCGATTGCGCCGGCCGTGGGCAGCACGACCTGGCGAATGTCGGAGAGGTGACCGTGCAGCAGTTCGCGTTTGATTTCGAGCCCGATCAGGAAGAAAAACACGGCCATCAGGCCGTCGTTTACCCACAGGAACAGGGGTTTCTCGACCGACAATGCGCCGATACGCACTTCACCATCGATATTCAGGAATGCGATGTAGAGATCCGTCAATGGCGAATTCTTGACGATCATCGCCAGCACGGCCGCGACGACCAGCAAAATACCGCCAAAACTCTCCGTATGAACGAATCGTCCGATCTGTCCGCCGAGGCGGTCAAACAAGTCTGGCTTTTCAGCGATTTCGACCATCGTGGAGATTCCGAAGAATGTGGAACGTAGCTCCAGCAGCCAGTAATCTGGCATCAAATCGCGATTGCGGCAACATCTGTTATGGCCAGCTCACGTTTGAACCCGATATATCGATCGCTCCTGCACGGCCTTGTCGCTGCGCTGGCAGCGTCGGCGTCGCCGGCAGCCGCATTGCCGGAGGGCAAGTTAATACTCGAAGACCGGATTCGTCAGCGACTCGAGGCCGCGATCGAGAGCGACAGCCTCGAAGTCCTGGGCGAACGACTCCATGCCGGTGCCCTGCTGCAGCGCGCCTATTCCGCACGCGGCTTTCGGCCGTTCTGGGTGACGGCGCGCGGCGTGCGTCCCACCGGCGAGAATTTCGTACGCTGGCTGAGCGAGGAACCCGACAAGCACGGTTTGTCGGCGTCCGATTACCACCTGCGCGCGGCTCGTGAGCTTCATGCTGCGGTCGATACGCCGAGTCTCGTCGATCTCGAGCTTGCGCTCAGCGACGCGTTTCTCATGCTCGGCAGCCACTTGCTGGCCGGACGCCTCAATCCTGAATCGCAGGACCCGGAATGGCGCGCGAACCGCCGGCATCGGGATTTGCTACCCGTCATCGAACGCGCAGCCATGACGCAGCAGCCCGGCGATGCGCTACTGGAATTGTTGCCGCGAAGCGCCGACTACGAAAAGCTCATTCGCAAACTGGCCGAGCTGCGCAACCAGCAATCGAACGGTGGTTGGCCGCCGGTGCCCCAGGGACCAACGCTTCGCGAGGGCGACGATGACATACGTGTCGCCAAACTGGGCGAGCGGCTGCGCGCGAGCGGCGAATTCAGCGGTGTGCCGTCAACCTTGTTCGGTACAGAACTTGCCGATGCCGTACGGCGATTTCAATCGCGCCACGGCCTCGGTACAGACGGCGTCGTCGGCCAGGCCACGCTGAAAGCGCTAAACGTTTCGGTAGAGGCCCGCATCGATCAGATTATCGTCAATCTGGAACGGTGGCGGTGGTTGCCGGAGGATCTAGGCGAGCGATATATTCTGGTCAACATCGCGGGATTCACGCTGGACGTCATCGAAAAGGAAAGCGCATTGCTGTCGATGCGTGTCGTGGTCGGCCAGCCCTATCGCCGAACGCCGGTATTTTCGAGCGTGATCAGCTACCTCGTGTTCAACCCGTCCTGGGAAGTGCCGTTCAGTATTGCCGTCAAGGACAAATTGCCGTTGATCAAAGGAGACCCCGGCTACCTGGCGAGGCAGGGCTACACCTTGCTCGAAGGGTGGGGGGCGAGCGAGAAGATTATCGACCCACTGACTGTGGACTGGGCGACAATTACGGCGAAGAACTTTCCGTTTCGCCTGCGGCAGTCGCCGGGCCCACACAACGCGCTCGGTCGCGTCAAGTTCATGTTTCCGAATGAATTCGCGGTGTACCTGCATGATACGCCGTCGCGCGAACTATTCGTGAGGGAACGGCGGCCTTTCAGTTCCGGCTGTATTCGGCTGCAACACCCGATCGAGCTTGCCGAACTGTTGCTGGCCGGTAACTCCTCGTGGAATCGTGCCGCAATCGACAGGGCAATCAGCACCGGCAGGGAAACCACGGTACGGTTGCCACACGGGGTGCCTGTACACTTGCTCTACTGGACAGCCTGGGTCGATGCGGATGATGCACTGCAATTTCGCGACGACATCTATTTCCGTGATACGAATGTATTACGATTACTGCATGCGATGCCGCCCGATTGAGATCGAGTAACAATCTTGAAACATGTGCTTTTGCTGCTATTTACCTGCTCGGCGAGCGCGACAGCTCAGCTGCCGGATTCTGAATGGGAGTTCGAGCAACCCTACCGTGACCAGATGCTGTATTTACACGCGCTGGTCAATTATTCCTATGATCTGCAGTGGCAATTTGACTGGGAACGTCGCCAGCTTGCCGACAATGCCCTGCGGGTCAATACCGGCAGCGTCACGTCAGATAATCTGCTGACCGACATTGACCTCAACATCAATGAAAGACTGAACGACAAGTGGCGTTTCCAGGGCAGCTTCAGGCGTGACGGCCTGCGGCAGCGGCCAATCCGTAAAGAACAGCTGTTGCTCGGCTTCGAGCGATCCGTTCTAGCATCCTCAGCCGTTTATGTAACGGTTAACCCGGAGTTCAACAAGGAGTTCATCGACGTCGCGGCCGGCTACACGCTGTATCTTGATGATCGTCAACAGTATGTGCGCGTTGGCGTGTTGCTCGAGGACATGAACTACGGCACGAAGAACGATCTCGGTGGAGAGACGGAACAGGACTCGGTGGCGCTGCAATGGGCTGCTCGGCTCGGCTTTGCTAACGACTGGTTCCTCTATAGCGAAGGCGAAGTGGGCAGCGGATTCGAGCGGGTGTTCCCGGATGCAAGCGCGTCCCCCGAGGTGTCGCGCCACGATCGCCGGGCGAACAAAGCACAGCTGCGAGTGTCGCGGGAAGGTGAGGATGGCACGGCATGGTCTGCCTGGGTCGAATGGTACGACTTCAACGAAGTCCGGCAGTTCAGGCAGCCGGGTTTCGACTACGACTACGAGAACACGCAGCTGGATATTGCCGTGGAGCATGCGCGCGTGCTGCGTGACCGGCATCGATTACGCCTGCTCCTGCATTACGTCGAACTGAAAGCCGAGTCGCGCGGATTCAATGAGCATGACTACGACCGCAGGGACGTCCTGGGTGGGGCCTTCTATGAATACCTGTGGCCCAACAGTGGCGCGACCTTCGCCTACGCTTTCGGCCAGCCGGACATTGCTTTTCGGGCGCCCGACGCGACAGAGAACTACAAGCTCGACGACTACAGGGACAAGCTTATCGTCGGCTGGCGCTACAATTTTTCGGAGAACGCGCAAATAGACCTGTCAGTCAGCCACGAGGTCAGCGTCCAGGGTTTCGGCGGCGGTGCTGTGCGCTTCCAGATGTTCTTCTGAACGGTTGGAACGAACGGCACCACTATTGCTTGATAATGACCTGCATCCCGGTGTTCAGCCGTTCCGCACCACGGATAATGACGCGCTCGCCCGGGCTGAGATTGCCGATCACCTCGACCTTGCTGCCATCGCCGAGACCCGTGATGACATTAACCTGTTCGACGGACATGTCGGGATTCACTTTGAATACCGAGGCCCCCTCCCGACGCAGCACCAGCGCGTCCCTGGGAACAGTCAGAACTTCTTTGACGCCTGAGGTCGGCATCGAAAGACGCACGCTCTCGCCGACGGTCCAGATATCGGGGTCGACATCGAGTCGCACTTCGAACATGTGCGACTGCGGATTGCCGAAAGGCACAATCGTGCGCACCGTGCCCTGATCCTGTCGAAAGTCATTATGTAGCCGCAGTACAGCACCATCATTGATAAAGTTGACGGTATTGAGCGGCGCGCGAGCAACAACCTCCAGTGATTTTGGATCCACTATACGAATAACCACATCGGCGACGTTCAGGCGTTCGCCAATATTGCGCAGCCGCTCAGTCACAATGCCATCGAACGGCGCGCGTATTTTTGTGACGTACACCGAGATCTTCGCAAGTCCGAGTTGTGCGCGCGCGATAGCATGGTCGCTCTCGGCGACGGCGAGGTCGGAGATCGTTTGGTCGAGCTGACTTTTTGCCGACAGATTTTTCTCTGAAAGTCTGTCGAGGCGATTTTTCTCGGATTGCAGGAAGCTGACGCGCGCTTCCTCGCGCTTGACGCGACTCTGTGCCACCATCTCGAGCAGCTCGAAAGTCAGCGATTCGAGCCGCGCTACCGTGTCGCCTTTCTTGACGACCGTACCCACCTCGGCGATCCACTCGAGTTTTGCCGATAGCTCGGAAGCAAGTCGCGAGTCGAAGCGACTGACGATGGTCCCCGGCACATCCACAGACGGCGCCAGTTTCTGCAGCTGCGCTTCGGCGACGACCACAACGGCGGGGGGCATACCCTGGGCGAACGCCGTTGTGCAGAGTACGAACCCCAGCATCGAAAGCACAACGAACCGGTCGATGATCGTCATCACGGAGTCGCCCCGGCAGGCGTCAAAATATTCGCCGGCGCAGTTGCAGTTTCTCCGAGTCGCAGCAGGCTTGGCAGGAGAATTAGTGTAAACATGGCGCTGACGGACATGCCGCCCACGATCACGGCCGCCAGGCCCTGGTAAACCTCGGAGCCCGGGCCCGGGATCAGCAGCAGCGGCAGCATGCCGAATATACTGGTCAGGGTCGTCATCAATATAGGCCGCAGGCGTCGACGTATTGCCTGTTCAACGGCGCTGCGACGATCGAGGCCGTCTCGTTCGGCCGAGCGCGTCTGGTGCACGAGCAGAATTGCATTATTCACGACCAGGCCCAGCAGAGTAATGAAGCCGATCATCGTTAACAGGTCCATTGGCAGGTTCATGAGTCGCAACATAGACACCCCGCCTACGGTCGCGAGCGGCAGGGCTGCGACCACGAGCAGGCTGTCGACAAACGAACGAAACAGTCCGCTTATCAGGAGGTACAGTACAACGATTGCCAGCGCAAAACTGCGGGACATGTTGGCGAGCGCAATCTTGAGGTCGTCCGCGCTGCCGTAGTAGCTGATTTCGCCGTCCTCGGGCAGCATCCGCAGTAGCGCCGGCTCGACGTTGGTACGAAGTATGTCGATCGATTCTTCCAGGGAAATACCTTCCGGCGGTGTAATTGCGAGAGTGACGGCGCGACGACGATCGACCCGACGTACCTGGTTGGGGCCGGCCGTGCGTTGCATGCGAACGAGCTGATCGACCGACTGTATGCCGCCTTCCGGGGTCGCCAGCGGCGTTGCCGCAAGCTGCTCGGGACTCGTCCATTCCGGAGTGCGCAATACGATATCCATGCGGCGATCGCCGTCGAAGTAGTCGCCGACATAAACGCCGTCACCAAGCGAACGCATGACCGTTGACATGTCACGCCGTGTCCAGCCGGCCTCGGTGATGCGCCGTTCATCCGGTATGAAACGCAGCTCGGGTTCGGCGAAGTCAACGCCCGGAATCGGTCTCGCCTGTGCACCGGGCAGGTGCTGGCCGACGAGCTCCATTCCTTTGCGCGCGGCGCTCAGCATCGCGTCCATGTCGCGGCTCTGAATATTCAGCTCGATGGAGCTGCCGCCGCCGAGCCGATCGAATATGCCCCATTCATCGGCGAATGCCATCGTGTCCGGAAAACCCGCAAGGATCCCGGAATTCAGCCTGTTGACGAACGCGGCGGCGTCGTCCGCATCGACCATGCTGGCGCCCGCGAACGCGAAGGAGCCGAACACGCCCAGGAAATAGCTTTCGATCGGGATTTCGGCGTCTTTCTCCAGATAGGGTTTGAGTCGCTCGACAACCGGGGCAGCGAACTCATCGCGGGCTGTCGACACGCTCTGACCCGGCGGGCGGTCGATGAACGCAAATACCCAGCCCTGCTTGCCTTCTGGCAGGTAGTCGGCCGCCGGCAGCAGGAGCCAGGTAAGCGTCGTCGCTCCGAAGAAGATTCCGGCAATCAAGGCCAGCCTTACGCGCCGGCGATCCGTCACGCGCATGATCGCCGCCGTGGTCTGCTCCCACCAGTTCGTGTGCGGATCCTCGAGCCGGACCCCCTCGAGCCACTTTGCGGCAGCCGTCGGAATGACGGACAGGGCGATGGTCAGGGAAGCGATCACGGCCACCGAGATAACGAGTGCCAGATCGGCGAATAGCTGTCCCGATACGTCCTTGAGAAACACGATAGGCAGAAAGATGATGACGGTCGTCGCGGTCGACGCCAGCAAAGCGGGCCAGACCTGCTGGCTGCCCCTGGTTGCCGCTTCCTCGGAGCCGACGCCTTTTTCCTTCAACCGAACGATGTTCTCGAGAACGACGATCGCAGCGTCGAGTACCATGCCGGTCGCAAATGCCAGGCCCGCGAGCGAAATCATGTTCAGCGTTCGTCCCGTAACCTGCAAGACGACGAAGCTCGTAAACAGCGATATCGGGATGGCAAGTGCGACCAGGAAGGTCGCACGGAAACGGCGCATGAACCACCAGAGGATGCTTATCGCCAGGCCAATACCGAGCAACAGGTTGGTGCGCAGCATTGCTATCGAGTCTTCGATGTAGGTCGACTCATCGTAAACCTGCCGGATCTGCAGGCCGGCCCTCGCAAGCGCGCCTTCTCGCAGTTCTTTGATCGCGGCCTTGAGGTCGCGCATGACATCGAGGACGTTGACACCTTGCTCGACCTGCGTGTCGAACGCCATGGAGTCATGGCCGCTCTCCATCATGAAGCCATCTTCATCGCGCATCGTGACGGCAACCGTCGCAATGTCGCGCAGGCGCACAGGGTTGCCGCCGCGCCAGTCGAGCACCATGTCGCCGAACTCGTGTAAATCGTACTTGCCGGCATAGCGCAGCGTGTACTTGCGGCGGCCAACGTCACTAAAGCCGCCGGAGGTGTCGTTGTTATTGCCGGTCAGTCCGGCGAGCGTCGGGATGTCGATGCCGAGCGCCGCTGCTTCGTACGGGTCGAACGTAATCCGGACCTCGTTGGCGCGGCCGCCGTAAGCGTTGGAATTCGATACGCCAGGCACGCGCTCGATGCGTGCCTGCACGACTTCCCGAACGAAGTCTTCGTAACTGGCCATGGGTCGTTCATTGCCGGGAACCCGCGTCAGCGTGAACCACGCAATCTGTTCGCCGAAGCTGTCCTGGCCGGCAAAAATTCTCGGTTCGGTTACGTCGCTCGGGTAGCGCGGCACCTGGTTGAGGCGATTGATTACTTCTATTAGGGCTCGCTGCAGATTGGTGTCAACCGAAAACATCAGGTTGATATTGCCATTACCGCGGGTCGCGGAGGACTCCATCTTCTCGAGACCGGGCACGCCGCGCAGAACATCTTCCTGCGGTTCGATGATCTCCGACTCCACCTCTTCGGGAGCCGCTGAGCGCCAACCCGTATTGATCTGGATGAACGGTCGCTGCACATCAGGAATCATTTGAACTGGCAAGCTGATCATGGCGATGGTGCCCATCAGTAACACCAGCAGGATCGCGGCAATTACGGCGACCGGGTTCGATATTGCAAGCCGTGTCAGCAAAATCAGTTGTCAACAATAATAATGGGATCCAGTACGCCACCACCGTCGATGCCAATATCGTATTTGTAGGAAACGCCGCGCTCGGCGTCGGATCTGACGGTTGTGGTCACCTTGCCGTTACTGGAGTTCTTTTTTTTCTTATCGAAAGGAGTATCGCCGGGAAATTCGATGAAAAATTCCTTGTCGTTGACTTTCCATTCGATGGTGTCCCCGCGGCAAACGTTGAGCGTATCGGCATTCCAGCCAAAAAGGCCTTTTACGACTTTGGTTGGCGTATTGTCTCTGACCTTGATCTTTAATTTGAAGGTCTCGGGACTTCTGTCGCAGGCAGTGTCTTGCGCGACCGCATAAAAACTGATCGTGCTCATGAGCAGTGCGGCAAGGACCGTTAATGCGGATATTCTGGTTCGGGTAGCCATGATATTTCCTTTCTTCTTTTTGATCAGTTTCTTGAGACCAGCTGCTTGAACCTGTCATCTTCCCAAAGCGAAGCAAGTCCTGGGTCAAGTTCTAATAATTCTTTTTGGTAGTCTAGCTCAATTGCACGCTTGAGACGATCCAGCGCCCTGTCGGTGTCACCAAGGTGGGCATATACCAACGCGTTATAATATTGAACGTACATGTCGTCGGGAGCGCCAGCCTGGGCTGACTCGCTTAATCCCCTGGCCTTGTCTGCTTGCCCTGTGCGAGCGTAGAAGTGAGCAAGCATTGCGACTGTATCCATATCCGATGGATTGACACTTGTCCGTTCTTCTGCAAATTCGATCGCCTGCTTGTAAATGACGTCGGCCACGTGTCTCATGCCATCGGTGTAGTAATAGGTATCCGCCAGGTTGCCCCAAATCCGGTGGTCCCTCGGGGCGTAATTTGAGCCTCGTGCAAACCGGTCTGCTGCCTTTGCGTATTCGCCCAGGTAGAAGTACATGGTGCCGGTATTTGAAAAGGCGCTGCGGCTTGGCTTGATGGCAAGGGACTTGTCCCAGGCTTCGGCCGCCGCCGACAAATTGCCCGCCAGGTAATAGGCAGCGCCGAGGTTGTTAAACGCCGTGGCGTTGTCTTCGGAGCGATCTGCAAAATCGCGGTAATATTCGGCGGCTTCGGCAAACCGTCCGTTCGCAAGAAGGAAATTGCCCATCGCGTTGAAGCCCGCGTAGTAACTGGGGTCGAGTTGAATCGCTCGCTGCAAGCTGGCTTCCGCCTCAGCCTCCCGGTTGAGCTTGATGAGGGCTCTCGCCAATCCAATCTGTGCGTCTGCCGATTTAGAATTTACGGCCGCCGCCTGTTTGTATTTCCCAAGCGATTCGTCGTACTGACCCGATTCGTAGTAAAGCTGGCCGAGCGCAACATGCACAACGCTTGACGACGAATCGCGAGTCAGCGCACGGTGGCAGGCACGTTCAGCGCGCGCGAACCGGTCCGAATCGCGCTCCAGCTCGTAAAGCGCGAGATGGCTTTGACACATTGCGGCGTACGCCCCCCCAAACTGCGGATCTACGGCAATCGCCTGGCGAATATAAGTTTCGGCTTTTGACAGATTGGCTGCGTCTTTTGGCTTTCTTAGATAATCAGTGCCGCGCAAATACAAATCGTAGGCTTCCACATTTTGCGTGCCGAGATGTGCCAGTCGTCGCTCGGCCGACACCGGCACAACAACATCCAATGCCGCCGCGACTTTGCGGGCGATCCTTTCCTGTATCGCGAATACGTTGGCCAATTCGCTGTCGAAGGTTTCCGACCAGAGCTGGGTACCGTCGTCGCCGTCAATGAGTTCGGCCGTAATTCGAACCCGCTCTGCGCCGCGGCGCACACTGCCGTGCAGGATGACGTCGACATCAAGGCGTTTGGCGATTGTCCGATAATCCAGCATCGTGTTCTTGAGTTGATACGTCGAGCTCAGAGACACAACCCGGAATTCATCGAGGCGAACAATGAGACTCTGGATTTCCTGGGTGAGGCCGTCGCTGAAATACTCCGCGTCCTGTGAGTCGCTCAAGTTGGTTAACGGCAGCACGGCGATGGCCTGTGGCTCGGGTTCCCAAATCCTCAACGACAGGTAGTAGAGGCCGAAGCCGACCGCGGCCGTGACGGCAACGAGCACCACAACGAAGGGCAGGAATGCGAGTCTTGAAGAACGGCCGTCCGCTTGCTCATGGCGCACGATGCCGCGCAAGGTGATCTCGTAAGCCCAGGCCAGCACGATCGTGCAGGGGAGACCGACGATTGCGAGGACGATAAGCACGGTCATCGAAGCTTCCGGAATCGGCAAGCGATCGAATGTGACGTCCGCGACCTGAAGCAGCATCCACGTGACGACACAGTACGCAACCGTCGCCCGGAAAACGCTGCGACTGCGCAATTCGCCGATCACACCTTTTATCCGTTGTTTCATTCGGCCCTGAACTGTTGTTGCGCCTGGTATTGAACGTGAAGGGAATCAAGCTGGTTTGTTGAGGTTTTGATAGTGCCAGAACTGCTCGCTGCTTGCAGGATCTGTACTCGCGAGTCATTTGTACGTGCGCGGCACAGACGTTTTCGATACAGGGCAAATCACCGACCAGGAAGCTGGCAATTTCGATCGGCAGAGCCATAATGACCAGACTGCAGCGCAACCAATGAAAGGCTCATGGAACTGACGAAAAGCGAACTGGTGAGGCTCAAAGACGCCTACGCCACGCTTGAAAATCCATCGCTGGCGATACGCATCAGTTCTGCCGTGGGCATGCCGGTGGAAGCCGTTACCAAGGAATTGGGAAAGAGAGCGCCCGATGTCATTGTCGAGGCTGTCAGCAAATCGACTCACAAAGCAATCGAATTCGTTTTGCAGAGTTCAATGCGCAGTATCAAAGCTGAAGAGCAGGCACCGGCAAGTCCCCGATTGCATACTGCCGCCGCGATGACTACCGGCGCCGTCGCCGGGTTCTTTGGCCTCGAGACGTTGATTGTCGAACTACCGCTAACGACCGGCATCATGTTTCGATCGATTGCAGATATTGCACGCGCGGAAGGGGAGTCGCCCCAGGATCCGGAGACCATCCTGAATTGCATGCAGGTCTTTGCGATGGGCAGTCGCACGTCTGAAAAAGACGATGCGGCCGAGACTTCTTATTATGGCGTACGTGTTGCCATGAGCAAGGCGGTAAGCGACGCGCTGCAGTACGTTGTATCCCATGGCATGGGCAGCCGGAGTGCACCGGCGCTGGTGCGTTTGATTGCAGCGCTGGCGAGTCGTTTTGGCGTTGTCGTCACGCAAAAAGCGATGGCGCAGATGATTCCTGTCATCGGGGCAATCGGTGGTGGACTCGTGAACACGATTTTCATCTCTCACTTCCAGGACATGGCCCGCGGACATTTCGCAATTCGGCGGCTCGAACGAAAGCACGGAGCGGAAGCAGTTCAGGAAGCCTATTCGCAGCTGAAAAGCGATCTACCCGACAGACGGTAGCTGTGGTCCGACGGAGAGCATTCACAGTGGCTCCGTCCGGGCATACGATGACATCGTATTAAGAGGTGTGGGAAGTATTATTATGTCAAGCGAAAATAAAGCGACGCATCATGCGCACGCGCGTCTGGCAAAGATCAGGGCCGACCTCGAAAAACTGCGCGACCGCAAACCGCCTGTTATCGAGACGATCGACGTGAAATCGTTGCAGGTCGATGAGTCCTATGGTGAAGACTGCGACCCGTACAACAGCACCGGTCAGTTCCTGATCGATGCCATGAAAAAGTAGTACGAGGTTTAGCCAGGAATCGAATCGGCGGCGGCGAGTTCTTCGGCGGGCCGATAGCCCCGCAGGTCCTCGATGATCACAGCCACAGCCGGTGTGACGAAAATAACCATGAAGCCCGACACCACGATGCCGAAGCCCAGGCTGACGCCCATCGGTATCAAAAACTGTGCCTGCGGACTTTTCTCGAAGAGTAGCGGTGTGAGACCCATGGCCGTCGTCAGAGTCGTGAGTACAATCGGCCGGAATCGTCGTGCCGCCGCCGAGGCTGCGGCCTCGATGGGATCGAGACCCTCTCTGCGGCGCCGATTGTACAAGTCCACGAGCACGACCGAGGCGTTCACAGCAACGCCGGCAAGTGCCACGATGCCGAAGATCGAGATAAACGACAACGGATAGCCGAGTACGAGGTGGCCCAGGATTGCGCCGGCCACACCGAGTGGAATCGAGACGAGAATAGCCAGCGGCTGCAGGTAAGAGCGGAGCTGCGTGGCGATCATCGCGTAGATGATTAATAAGACAATGATAAACGCGCTGCCGATATCGGCGAGATCTTCATTCTGCTCGCGCGTCGACCCGGCTTGCACCCAACGCAGACCGGGGAAATTCCGCTCGAGCTCAGGCATCACTGATGCCACAATCTTCGCGTTGGCAATGTTGGGTGTCGAGGTCGCTTCATCGACATTCGCGCTTACCGAGACGACGCGTCGCCCATCGATGCGCTCGATCGACGAGTAAGCGCGACTTTCCTCAACCCTCGCGACGGTCAGCAGCGGTGCACGATCACCATTTGGCAGGCGCACACGGAAATCGTCGAGCGATTCAAGGTCGGCACGCGTCGATTCGGGATACCGTACATAGACGCGAATCTCCTCGCGGCCACGCTGTATGCGCTGCACTTCCTCGCCGAAGAATCCCTGGCGGACCTGAACTGCAACATCAGCGGGACGCAGACCGGCAGCGCTGCCGGCCGGCGTAAGCTCGAATATGAGCTGCCGCTTGCCGAGATCGAAACTGTCCTCAATTTCGTTCACTCCGTCGATCTGCCGCAGGCGTTCTTTCATGTTTTCGGCGGCAGCGATGAGCTGGTCCTCGTCCTGGTGCGCGAGCTCGTAATCGACGTCGTCACCAAAGCGGGTGACGGTCGAAGAGACGGTCACGCGTTCGGCGCCCTCGATGTCACCGACCGCCGCGCGCCAGCGACGTTCGATTTCGACCGCGGGCATGCGCCGTTTGCCGAACGGCGTCAGTTCGATGCGGACCTGGCCGATATTCTCGGACGTTCCGAATCCGGATTGAGCGCCGGGCCCAACGCCTTGTGCCGCGTTGCCGCCGCTCGTCGAAGTTACCGAGACGAAGATCTCTTCGCCGCTCTCCTGGCGCACAGCGTCGGCGACCTCGGAAGCGGCTGCGGTGATGTGCCGCACGGCGGCATCGGTGCGCTCGAACGGCGTACCTTCAGGCATCGTTACCGATGCGGAGATGTTATTGCCTTCGATCTGCGGGAAGAAAATGAAGCGGACCTGCCCGTTTTGCACGAGGCTGATGCAGAGAATAAAAAACGCGATAGCAATAGCGACGGTTGCATAGCGCCAGCGTGCCGCGAACGCGACCCCGGGCTCGATCAGACTGTCACGGATGTTGGCGACAGTAGCGGCGACACGTTGCTGAATTGTCGCTATCAGACCGCGCGACCAGGGCCCGCCGTGGCTAAGGTGCGATGGCAGGATGCAGAAAGCCTCGACCATCGACATGAGCAGCACGCTGATAACGACCAGCGGAATCGCACGTGTAACGTCGCCGAATGTGCCACCCGTCACGAGCAATGGCGTGAATGCAGCCACCGACGTCAGGACGCCGACAATAACGGGAGCCATGACGCCATGCGCCCCGCGATTGGCGGCTATCTCGCCGCTCCAGCCATGCTGACGTTCCGAGTCGATGTTCTCGCCGATCACGATTGCGTCATCGACTACGAGACCGAGTACGATGATCAGGCCGAACAGCGAAATCATCGTGATCGTTACGCCGAGCGCGCCGAACAGCAGGAACCCGCCCATGAACGCGGTCGCAATACCGGTGCTGACCCAGACAGCAAGCTTGAGGTCCAGCATGAGCACGAGAAACGTAAACACCAGCGCAAAACCGAATAAACCGTTTCGGAGCAGCAGGTTGACACGCTCGCGAAGCAGCTTGGTTTCGTCACGGAACTCGACCAGTTCGATACCCGGCGGCGGCGTGTAGCCGGCAAGGAATTCGTCGACGGCGGCCTTTACCTTAAGCACGTCTTCGGCTTCGGCGCGTTTGACGTCGACAAATACAGCCGGGCGACCATTATAGAGATTGATTAGCTGCTCGCGCACGAAGCCATCACGTACTTCAGCAACATCCGCCAGCGTGATCACGGAACCGTCCGGCAAGGTGCGTACGACGATGGTTTCAAACGCAGCACCCGTTTGCCGCTTCATGTTGGTGCGAAGAAGAACCTCGCCCGAATCGGAGGCTATCGAGCCACCCGCGAGGTCGAGCGAGGACTGCCGCACCGCGTCGGCGACATCGCCGAATGTCAGGTCGTAGCGCCTCAGCGTGGCTTCACTTACTTCGATCGAGATTTCGTAATCACGATCGCCGCTCAATGACACGAGCGACACGCCGGGCTGCGTGAGGAGGTCCCGTTCAATCTCCTCGGCGGCGCGACGCAGCGCGAGCGGGCCTACGTCGCCAACAACAGCCAGCGTCACGACACCACCTGTCGGCTTGGGCGCGACAACCACCGGTTTTTCGGCGTTCTCGGGCGGGAAATCGCTGAGCCGATCGACCGCCGATTCGACGTCGTCCTTCACAAGTTGGCGATCTGCGAAGTCGTTGGTCTCAATGACTACCGTGCCGACATTCTCAGCCGCGACCGAGTTCACGCGCTTGACGCCATCGATACCCAGCACGGCTTCCTCTACGCGGCGTGTGATGCTTTCCTCCACTTCAGCCGGGGTGGCGCCCGGAAACGGCACCGTTACCGTTACCGTCCCCGGGGAAATCGTGGGGAACACCTGCGACTGCAGGCGTGAGGCGGAGACCGCGCCACCTACGAGCAGGACAACCATCAGCAGGTTCGCCGCCACAGGGTTCTGGATGAACCTGAGAATGAGGCCGCGGCTCATTTCGCGATGTGGTCCGGTCATGGCAGCTTCAGTTGGTGCCGTTATCGACGGTCGCGAGCTCGCCGGGTCCACGAGGGATGACGGACAGGCCGTCGCGAGCATTCGCCGGAGGTATGGCGACGACGCCGTCGGCGTCATCGAATACCCTGACAACCGCCATCTCGGCCTCGCGGCCAAGTACCTGGACGGTGCGCGCAGCGAGGCGGCCATCCTCGACAACCCACAGCCGATCACGGGAGGTCAATGCCGTGGCGGGCAGGCGGTAAGAGTCGGGTGTGTCTTCACCATTGATTTCTACCGTGACAAATTCACCGACGGTCAGCAAACCGGGATCGTCAGTCGCCACGTAAAGCGTGCCCAGTCGTGTGCGTTCATCGAGCGCTGCCGCTGCGCGAACGAGCTTGCCCTCGATAACGCCGTCAACGGCGGCAGGCGTGATGATCGAGACGCGCTGGCCGTTGAGCGGGCCGATAAGCCCGCGCTGTTCTGCGGAGACCGGTACGACTATCTCAAGGCTGTCGATCGAGAACATGGACCCGACTGCAGCGCTGCTTCCGACGACCTGGCCAACGTCGAGCTCGGTTTCCAGAATGCGGGCAGCGAACGGCGCGCGCACGGTTGTGCGGCTGAGCGAAAGCTCTGCCGCTTGTCGCGCAGCTTCTCCGCTGTGGATGCGGGCTTTTGCCGCGGCGATTTGTGGCACCCGGGCGATCAAATCCGGAATCTGCCGGTTCGGAAACTGGCCTCGCCAGATTTCACGCTCTGCTGCGGCTTCCGCTTCGAGTCTCGTCAGCTCGCTGCGCGCCGCCTCGATTTCGGCGAGCGTGCGCTCGATCGCGAGTTTGTAGTCCGACGGGTCAATTACAAAAAGCACCTCGCCCTTTGCAACGCTGGCGCCAGGACGAAACTTCGTTGAGACTTTGACGACGCGCCCTGTGACTTGTGGGATCACGCGAGTTACGGTTCGCGCTTGCACAACGCCGTTGAGTCGAACCGATGGCCGAAAAGGGGTGGCAATCGGCGTGACAATCGAAACGGCAATGTCCGTAGAAGGGGCAGCCGACGACGGTCCCGATGAGCCGGGCCGTAGGCTAATCGACAGCAGCAACGCCATGCCGATCACACCGATAACGAAAATGAGCTGGAGCGCTCCTGCGTGGCGCTCCATGAATTCGGTCATAGTCTGTTCAGTAAGAAGGGATCCATGCTGAATAATGACGAAAATGGCGCGCTATGTCTGTATCCATGTGTATCGGGATGCCCGCGAGTCAATCATATGGCGTTACTGGCGAGCGGATGGCCGCAGCGATATTTCTCCGGAATCGCTGACCCGGATTGACGGCTGGATCCTGCCGACGTCGAGCTTTGCCTCCAGCTTGTAGCGGACTGTGTCAGTCGATGAGTTCATCAGGTCCGTGACGAGCCGAATCCCCGCGAACAGGTTTGGCGACGCCGTGAGCGTAAGACTGCCTTCTCCGTAGGCTTCGATAACGGGCAGTTCATTGCCGACACCCTTGATCAATTCATGGCCACCCAGGCTGACGGTATAAGAAACGCCGCGGAGTTTCAGGGCCTCGCGATTCGGGTTGACGACATGCAGACCGATTTCGAAATTCGGCAATGCACCCTGCGAGGGCAGGGCGCGAAATGAGTTAATCGTAACCGTCGGTGTCTCATAGCCGGGACGCAATCCCGCGCAAGCCTGCAAGACAGACGCCAACCCAACAATTACGACGACTAACAGCCGCTTTGAAATAATTCTGTCCGGACTCATGGCACACCTTTTGTCGGTCGTCAGGAGCTTACCACAGGCGCATGCCCGGCAACTTGCCCTTATGTCTCCTGCACTTAGGGTAGATAAGAACTGACGTAAAAAAGATCGGCATCATCGGAGCAGGGGTAGGCGGGCTGATAACTGCCAAGTCCTTTCTCGAGGAAGGGTTTGATTGCGAGGTCTATGAAAGAAAGGGTTCGCTCGGCGGGGTCTGGGACAGTGGCTACCATTCTCTTCACCTGCAGCTGCCAAGAGATTCTTACGAGTTTCTCGGCTGGCCGATGCCCTCGTCCTACGCGGAGTTCCCATCCTGTGATCAGATTGTCTCGTACCTGAATTCTTACGCAAGGCACTTCCGGATTTTCCACGGCTCGTTATTGAAGCTATGAAGGCCTGGAAAAGAAAGATCATGCCCGAGCAGCAATCGCGGGGCTCTCTGTTGCAGGTGCATGCACTGCACTATCACGATGAACTGTTGCGTGATCTCGATATCGAATGCAGACGCAAAAGCAATTTTGTCGCTGAGATCTTCGGCGCTTACTTGCCGGCCGACGACAAAGACATTCAAAGCGTGTATCGGCGCAACAAAGCGGCGCCACGCTTACGCGAGCGCGCGCCTGAACAACGCGCGGCTCAGAGGCGCCGATTTGACCGGCGCAAGCCCGAAGGGCGCGACGCTCCTGTCCGCGGAATTTTCCGACGCGAATATTTCGGGTATTCAGTTCAACGAGACAGAGGCCTGCCGGGACATTCGTATTAATACGGCGCTGGGCAATGCCCTGTTCAAGCGTTATGCGCAGGATCAGCCCTGCGTCGAAGAATATAATTTCACCTATCCGCTGCGGCATGCGCTGTGGAAGTATTCGTCAAACCGTGGTCGCTCGTTGTCACTGTGGGTCTTTTGGTGCGTATTCATCGCCGTGGGCTTCAGCCTGGACTTTCACTTTCACCTCGGCGGAAGTGAGTCTTTCGTGCTCAATGAGCTTGCCAAGGAAACCGGATATCACCCCCGAGACTGGGCGCCGATGCTCTACTACAGCGTCGTTACCTTTACGACACTCGGATTCGGCGACATCGTTCCGAAACACAGGAAGCGGCATGGTGGATCATGGCGGAGGTGGTGATGGGCTATTTCATGCTGGGAGGCCTGATAACCATACTCGCGACCAAGCTTGCGCGCCGCAGTTGAGGCGCCGGCAGCTCGATTTATTGACCAGTTGAATGGTTATCAAGCGGCAGTTCCCCGGCGGATTTCCCTGCCGTCTTGCGTAAAAAGGTCTAGAATAAAACGTGGGTATAGATTGAAGCTGGAGAAGGTTATGCAAGCGCCGGAATTGCCAAGCAACGAGGCTGACAGGCTCGCCACACTCCACAGCCTGAATATCCTCGACACGCCCCGCGACGATCGTTTCGATCGCTACACGCGCATCACGGCACGAATCTTTGATATGCCGATTGTGCTGATCAGTTTGGTGGACGGCTGCCGGCAGTGGTTCAAGTCGGCCGAGGGCCTGGACGCCGAAGAGACGCCCCGCGACCTCTCCTTTTGCGGCCACGCGATATTGGGCGACGATGTATTCGAGGTTCGAAATGCGCGCCGCGATCCACGGTTTCGCGACAACCCCTTGGTAGTGGAGCAGCCACATATCCGCTTTTATGCCGGGGCGCCACTCGAAGCACCCAACGGACACAAACTCGGAACCTTGTGCATCATAGACAGAGTCCCGCGCCGGCTTAGCGATGATGAGAAAACCATGCTGAAAAATCTCGCCGATATGGTTGCCGGCGAAATGATCAGCAATGTCGACACCGAAACCGGGCTGGCTAATCGGCATGCGCAAATACTCGCCGGCGCAAAGTGCCTTGAAAAGGGTGCCGACGCGCAAGAACTGTCACTGCTTTTGTTCGACATCAGCGATGTTTTTGCATCAGGCAGCGACACCGATTCACAAAAGCCGGCACCGGTCTTTGCAGACCTTTTGCGCAAGCACTTTCCTACGGCACAATCGATAGCGCATTTAGGCGGCTACCACTTCTGTGTGCTGCTCAAGGATGATGAGGCTTTCGATGAAGCACTGGCGATCAATCGCTTATGCGCGGATGCGAAAGGCTCGCTGCATTACGATGGCAGCGACGGTTCGTTGTCGATATTCGTCGGTTGTGTCCGGTATGACGCGAAGAAGTATCTCTCTATTGACGACATGCTTCGTGAGGCCGATGGAATGTTTTCCAGGCACGAAAAACAGCCATTGCCCGACGTTAAGGGTCGCTCGGGAATTGTGGATTCCTTGGTTAGATGGCGCAAGACAATCTTCTGATTGGCTATCTCAGTAATCTAATTGCGTCCCACTCAACTCCCTGGGATACACGAACCTCGGAGTATTCGTCGACGTAGGCGACGGCATATGCAGTACCCGCCGCGGATTCCAGGCAATGAGGTCGCCGTCCATACACTCGTGTGAATAGCAGAATTTTTCCTGCAGCACATGCTCGCGTAACTCTATCAAGATCTCGTCGGCAGACGCGTCGTTGCTGTCGAGGATGCGGCATTCTCTGTGTAGCAGCAGGTTTATAAACTGCGCACCGGTAACTACATGCGCAGATTCGCGCGGGCACGACAAGCTTCCGTCGTTATTGACCACAGCGTCGATGTGCATCTCCGAACAGGGCAGCCAGCGGAGGTGTAAGCCGTCGATCCGGGCTTTGAGCTTCGTCGGCAGAGCGACATATGCCGCCTCGGAGTTTATGAACCGGTCAGTGCCGCTGGATTCGGCGCAGCAGTACATGATCGCCGCTACCATTGGCAGCGGCCGGAAATTATCGTCGAGCTTGCCGATGATCGGGATAAAATCGGGGATCAGGTCAAACGGCAACAACAGGTAGCCGACGCCGCCGCCGATGAGCCACTTGGCTGTCGTCGGCGTACGCGGATCGTCCAGGAGAGCCCTGTAGTAGCGATACTCTCTTTGCATGCGGCCAACAACTCGTCCCTGACTCGGCGCGCGGTCGCTCTTGGAAGATGTCTTTCTCGCCTGCGCAGCCAATCGTCACGTCGTGGGCGCGTATGCGGCCAGATTCGACTGCCAACCTTCCTTAAGCTCAGTCCAGGATTCGTGATCCCGCTATGCCGACGCTGGCATTTACGCAGGCTTCAGCAGCTTTGATTCAACCTCGTATCGGGAACCATTTTTAGCCTCGAGGTTGACCTCCCAGATTTCTTCGTCCTGTATCTGTGTACGCTCGCGCCCGGGCAGAACGCGTTCGTCGTCAACCTGCAATCCCCAGACCCGGACGTGACGAACCCCGACAACGGGTATGCGCTCGCTGTCGAAACGGGCGCGAAGCGCGGCGTCAACGTCGTCGCTGGCCCAGATGGCGTAGCCGCGTTCCACGATCGCGGTCAGACTATCCGGCATCGCAGCCAGCAATTTCTTGTTGGTCATCGGTCTTTTACCTCCCGCCGGAGCCTGTAGGCTGGCGCTGGTCCCGTACGCCAATGTACACCGTCGTTGGGGTCAGATGAATAGGGATATTCTGCTATCAAAAAAGCGACTTATCGGCTCTTTTTGCAACGATTTAGCGTGTATGCTGGTCCAAATAAGGGCAGCACGAGCGCAGATCAGACATGATATTTTCAGCGACGAAACGCCTTGAAGCAGATATGGCGGAAGCGCGCACTTACGACGAGTGGAAAGCCGCCGCCATTGCGCACGACAAGAAATCAGGCGTGACGCGATGGCAAAAATTGGACGAGTCGAAACATTTCGATTACACGTCTATTCGTCGACGTTTGCGGCGGTTACGCAGACTGAGAGCCAAGAACGACCACGCTGCTGTGTTATTCGCGTTGAATGAGGGCCTGCACGGCAATATCGACGGCATGGGCAGTTCGGCCCTGTATGGCAAGGCAAAATTCAGCACCAAGAAGCTCATCGTCGATTATGTCAACGAGGTCGTTGACGCCCTGGAAATGCTGGCCAGTTCGGAAGCTGATGACATACCGAAGGTCGAGCGGCTGGATTTCTTCCAGCGTGCCCAGCACTGCTACGGTTGCTCCGCGCTCATGATGAGCGGCGCCGGCTCGCTGTTGTTTTTTCACATCGGTGTCGTAAAAGCCTTGTGGCTGGAGGCAGTGCTGCCAAGCGTACTGTCGGGCAGCAGCGGCGGCGCCGTGGTGGGCAGCCTGGTCGGTGTACACGACGACGAAGAGCTGGAGGACATGCTCAAGCCGGAGAACCTCTCGCAGGAAATGGAGCGCGATGAGGGACTGTTTTCGCGTTTCGAGGCATTCAGGCCGGAAGTAGCGAAAACGGAAGACGTTCAGGAGGCGCTCAATCGCCTGATACCGGATGTAACGTTCCAGGAAGCTTTTGAGCTAACGGGTCGACATCTGAATGTATCGATTGCGGCCGCCGAAAAGCACCAGACTTCGCGTCTTCTGAACTCGATCACGACACCGAACGTTTTTGTACGTGAAGCCGTCATGGCCTCCGCAGCGGTTCCCGGTTTTTATCCGCCAGTTGCGCTTGCCGCGAAAAACGATCAGGGACTAAAGCAGCCCTACCTGCCTTCACGCAGATGGGTCGATGGCTCGTTAAGCGACGACCTGCCGGCAAAACGTCTGTCGCGCATCTACGGCGTCAATCACTTTATCGTCAGCCAGATCAATCCGCATATCTTTCCGTTCGTTACCGATACGAAAAGAAAGAGAGATCCCTTCACAACCGTAAAGCTTGCCAGCGGGCGCGTCGCGCGCGAGTGGATTAATGCCGGCGCCTCTATTTTCGAAAGACCCTTATCGTGGAATCCCACAATTAGCAAGCTCACAAACGTGGCGTTGAGCATTATCAATCAGGATTATTTTGGTGATATCAACATCCTGCCGGACAAGCGCATGTTCAACCCGCTGAAGTTACTGGCGCATAAATCGATAGAAGAGATTGTCGAGCTGATCGAAATGGGCGAGAAAGCGACCTGGCCGAAGATCGAGATGATCCGCGTGCAGACCAAGATCAGCAGAAAACTCGATGGAATCCTGAGAGATCTTGACCGCCGCGAACCGCGCCTCCGTAGCGCCGTTTCGCGACGAGCCGGCTGATGTGATCAGTAACATTCTGATTGCGACGGCGGCTGTCATTGTCGTCGTCATTATTTTTCGTTTTGCGTACCCGCGACAGTTTCTTCGCCTGGTGCTGCTCGCTATGCGCAGGGTCGCGGGTTTCAAGACGCGGTCGGTCGAGTTCGATGGCACTCCCTGGCCATACCTTGAGGGCTGCCCCGGGTCCGGCGAAGTCCTGGTCCTGCTACACGGTTTCAGTGGTGACAAGGACAACTGGCTGATGTACGCGCACGGCCTGCGGAAAAACTACCGCGTCATCATCCCGGATCTGCCGGGCTTTGGAGACACCGCGCGAGATCCGGCCGCGGATTATCACATGGATGCACAGGCCAGGTGGCTGCTGGCATTTGTCGATGCGATGGGAATCGATAAATTCCATATCGGCGGCAATTCGATGGGTGGATACATCACGCTGAAATTCACGCTTGCATACGCCGACAGAATCCTGAGCCTCGCTCTGCTCGACAGCGCCGGGGTTCTTGGCGACACCAAGAGCGAACTGCAGATTGCGACCGAAAACGGCGAAAGCCTGTTGACCGTTTCATCGCCTGAAGAGTTCGACAGGCTGCTTAAGTTTATTGTTTATCGACCGCTGCCGCTGCCGGGTTTTATCAAGAAACCGTACTGTGACGACCTCATAACGCACCGTCCATTCCTGGAAGCAATTTTCTGGCCGATGGCAGAGGAGATGCAGGAACGGCCTCTGAATGATCAGTTGCATACCATTGCGGCGCCTACGCTGGTCATCTGGGGTCGCCATGATCGACTCATCGACGTCAGTTGTGTCGATGTACTGAAAGCGCAAATTCCGAACAATCACTGCGTTGTGTTCGAAGAGACCGGACACGTGCCGATGCTGGAACGGCCCGTGGAATCCGCGGCAGTGCATGCGGAGTTCCTGAACAACTGCCGCACGGCTACGCTTTAACGGCGCGGATTTTTTTCTTGCTGCGGGTTTTCGTGGACGGCTTGGCGGCCGCTTTCAGATCTTTCAACGAGCGCTCGAGGCAGTCAACGAAAAAGTCGATGTCCGGCAATATTTCTCGTGTTGACGTGACATTGAACGACATCTGGCCGTTGTAACTTGGCGTTGCAATGAACAAGCCCATGCCGTTGGCCAGCGGCGCCATGCCAAAACTGCCGACCTGGAGGGCGCCGTTCATGTACAGCGGCACTTGCGGCCCCGGCACGTTCGAGATGAACAGGTTGCACATACGAACTGTCGTGCTGGCGCGCAATACCAGGCGGCTGGCCATGACCAGCGTTGACGCCGGTACGTGCTTGCTGAGATCCGTCATTAATCGTGCAGACATGCCGGCTTTTGCGGCTTTGCTTTGCTGCGTCGCGTTGTGGACGCAGATCAGGCGATCGATTGGATCCGCGACGTCTGTATATATCGGCGCCGTCATCGAGGTAATGTCATTGCCCGGCGTATCGGCATCGGATGCGGCGCCCCGACGCGCGTTTATCGGCACCCAGGCGACTAAGGAATCATCAGGCAATTCATCGTGGTGTTGCAGATAGTAACGCAGGGCGCCACCGCAGATGGCCAGAACGACGTCATTGATTGTGCTGCCCGGGACAGCCTCGCGCACCGCTTTCAAGTCAGCCAGCGGAAACGACCTCGCGTCAAACATCTTTTGTGCGGAGACCTCGCTGTTGAAGCGCGTGTCGGGTACGCCATGCTTGTCTTTTTTCTGCGACCGCAGCGCGCTCTGCGCCAGGTTGTACAAGCTCGGCACGGCACGCATGACAGCGTCGGTCATGCCGATGGGCGAGCGTATCGTATGCCATGTCGCTCGAACGGCCATGTCGAGCAGGCTGGGTTGCGGGCTGCGTCGCAGTTTCGCCATATTCAGCGGCATCGCCGGCGTGCCCTTGTTGTCGATGTCGGCCATCGCACCGAAGAAATCGATGATCGCCGTGCCGTCAACGGCAGCATGATGAATTTTTGCCGCTATGGCGTAGCTGCCTTTGGGAAGCCACTCTATGTTGTCGAGCCCCTCGACGACGTACATTTCCCAGAGCGGCCGGTTCATATCCAGTGGACGAGAGTGATAGCGCGCCATGTGAATGCAGAACTGCCGCCAGTCTCCCGGTTTGGGGAGTCGACCGTGCCGAACGTGATACTCGAGGTCGAAATTCTCGTCGTCGACCCAGTAAGGAAAGTCGAGTTCGAGTGGCACACGCACGAGCCGCCGCTTGAACAACGGACTCATGTGCAGACGCCCATCAATGTGTGCCAGGATGTCCTTGAAGCGAACAACGGCGCCATCCGGCACCGTCGTCGGGTCGAAAATAGCGATTGATGTAACGTGCGTCAGATTATCTTCTGACTGCATATACAGAAACTGGGCGTCCTGTGGACTCAACTGATCCATACCTTCTACTCCCTATTCAGACCGGCAGCGCGAGCGCCTTTATCTGCTTGAGGCGATGCATCAACTCGCGGAGACGCTGACTTGTCTGTACCCGTAGCGCCGTGAGCTCAGCATCACCAGCTCCGGCAAGACCTTGATTCTCGATCCATTTATAGCCATTTTCAAATAATTGTTTACCGATCGACGCCTCGCTGCTGATACGTTGTCGCAAATAGGCTTCTCTGCCATAGGCAAAACACCGCCGCAGGCAGTCAGCGGGGTCCAGCGCCTTTTCAGGCGGTGTAATGGCCGCCACGTCGGCGACAACATAGTGCGCTTCTACGAATTGAGTCAGCGTCGCGTGCGCGACCAGCGGCCGAAATTCGCGCAGTAGCCGGCTCGCGTAATCGGCTTCATGCGCCAGCTTGTCCTCCCAGGCGGGCGCGTACCGTCGCAGCTCCACGCCAACTTCATGATGAAACTCTTCGCGCGGCGCGTAGAAGAATTCGAATTTGAACAGGTCCCGGAGCCGATCCACCTCTTGCCAGAACACTTGCCGTGGAGCCTGCTGTTCCGTTGCGGCACGGAGCAAAGCCAATTCTGCGATGGCCTTCGTAACGAAATGGTGAATCGTAGTATTGCGGTAGTAATTCGCCACAGCATGCTGCTTTGGCGCGATCGCGTATACCTCCTCGGGACCGTCGTCATAACGAGTGAGCATTCCGTTATTCACCAGCACCTTGGCCATCGCCGCCAACTCCGCTTCGTTTTCGATCTCGAAATGGTGGGTGATCCTGATGTTCCTGGCGTTAGCCCACAAAACGACTTCTTTAATCTCAATTGCCAGCTCGTGACGTGTCAATGCACGCGGCGAACTGCCAAGCAGCAGCATGGTTGCGAGCGACGCCAGCGTTATTGGCGTCACTCGATTGGCCTCGACGCCGACTTTGAGAGCGAGTTTGGCCAATGCAAGCCGGTCTTCGCCTGACGGCACTTCTTCGAGCACGACAGGCTCGCCGAAATTCATATAAATCTTCCCCATGGGCTTGTTCAGGCTGCGCATATAACCGAGGAACCAGCGCAAGCTTTCCGGCCGTTTTTTCAGGCCAGACTGTTCCCTGGCATAGTCGCGCACATCGCTGATCAGGTCGTAGTTCAACGCGACCGGGATGATATGTAACTTATGCGCATCGTTAGCGTGTGCCGCGTCAAGAACGTATTTCAAAATCCCGTACTTCGGAGGCATGAGTTTACCGACCCGGGAACGGGTACCTTCGAATGCCCAGCTCAGTGGAAAGTTCTTTTCCATCAGGTAGCCGATATACTGGCGCAAAATAAGTTTGTAGAGCAGATCATCCTGGAAGCTGCGCCTGATAAAAATGACGCCGGCGCGACGCGCAAGGAATCCGAGTCCGGTAAAGGCCATATTTACGCCACCCATCGTATGTAGCGCCGGAAAATCATGGTCGAACATCACCTTGTTCAGGGCCGGAAAATCCACGTGCGTCTTATGGGTACAGAGAATTGCCGTCGGGTGTTGCTTGCTGATCTGCCGAACGCGCTGCAAGCTGCTATGGTCTACGACTATCTCTTTGTCGTAGCCCAGCGTGGAAATCTTGCGATTGAGCAGGTAACTCATGTCCAGCCAGAAAGCCTGGGGTACCGAGATCAACTCCTTGAATATGTCATCGGCCTCGGCTTGCAGGTCGCTAATTGAGCGGCCTGTTTCAGCACTAAGATCCTGCAGCGCATCCACGAACTCACGGCGTGATCTCAGGTTATGAGCGACGTGTCGGGGCACCTTGTAACGGCTGCCGCGCAAACGCCGTTCTGCGATGTCGAGCGCGATGCTTGCCTGTCCCGCCACGAACTGGGCCAGCTGATCGCGCTCTGGTGTCGTGCCAAGTCGATGCTCCAATCGCTGCCGTAATTCTGCTAGTGTCGCGGGCCTGCCGCTGATGCACTTGGCGCGCATTGGATGTTTCTTCAGAATATACCGCGCCCTCATCGGCCCCGGGCGTCTTGGACTGCCAAACAGCAGGTCCCGAAGCCTGGGCGTTGTGCCTTTGACGTCCAGTCCTTTCAGCCAAACGACACGCACGGGCACCACGAGGGTGTCCTCCGTCACATTCGGGACGCTGAATAATTTTCCGGCAGGAAGGTTCTCTGGAGATTCTGCGAGCGGAAGGACGACGTACTCGATTGTTCCCGAATAACCGCGCTTCTTGCGCTCGCGCTCCAGCCACGCTTCAAGGTGCTGTTGCTCTACGCGGTGCGCGGCATCCAGAACAATAAGTACGTTCCTGGTGTCATTGGTCGGCCAGGGGCTGACCTTCACTCACGCGCTCCGCCTGCAGAGACGTCGGTCAGCACAGCCCTGGCCGACCGCGGTTTTCTTGACTCGGGGTCCTGCTCGAGTACACGCAAGTACATCGCTCTTACATCGGCCACGTGCTTGTCGATGGTGGCTGCGGACCACTTGCTGGTATCGATCGGCGGCAATACCTCAACCTCGACAGTACCCGGGTGATAAAGAAAGTCGCCTTTCGGCTGCACGTCGCCGGAGTTCTGAATGACGATGGGCACAATTGGCACGCCTGCCTGCATTGCCAGATGGAATGCACCCTTTTTGAAATCTGCAAGTCTGATGGTCGGTGCGCGCGTGCCCTCCGGGGAAAGACAAACCGACTTGCCTTCGACGCGCATGGCGTCCACCAGCGGTTTCATCGCTTCAATAGCGCTGGCCGAGTTCCTTCGGTCTATCAAGACGACACCGGCGGCTTCCATGACCCGACCGATCACGGGCATGTCACGAATCTCGCGCTTGCCGACGCCGGTGATATCGCGGCGCAGCAAACGCGCGATAATGACCATATCGACATTGCTCTGATGGTTGAATATGAAAACGGCGGGTCGATGCGACCACAAATGTTGCTCGCCTTTGACCTTGAGATTGAGACCGATTAACGCGCTCGCCGTATCCGCAAACACCGACACGGAAAAATTCAGGGCGTCCCGCCTGGAGCCAGTGAGTGCCAAAATCGGCAAACCGGCAAGAAAAGATCCTACAAGGCTCGCGGGTACGAGCAATGATCGAATCCAGTTCGCCACATGCGTCTGCCCACGACTGCCGAACCGACGTACTGGCCAGCCTCTGAATTCGGCGATGGCGAGCAGCTTCTTGTTCGGATTGAGCGGCCGAGGATTGCCGACGCGCTCAAGTAGCTGAATGTCGTCATCGCTATCCGAATAGAAAAAACTCTGATCGAGGTCGACGCCAAACTTTTCGACCAGCGATTCAGCTGCAGTAACCTTGCCCGGACCGAAACAGGTGGGCCTGATAACAGCGCCGGTAAACGAGCCTTTCTTGACTTCCAGCTGCGTACAAAGAACGTGTTCGATGTTCAGGTCATGCGCCGTCGGTTCGACCTGGTAGGGCGTTGCTGAGGAAATGATTGCGACCGTGTGTCCCTTGCGCAGATGGGCCTCGACCAGCGCTCGTGATTCCGGATATATCTGCCGGGCGATGTGCGACTCGAATAACTCGCGACCGAAAGCCGCGTAGCTGTCCTCGCGAACGCCACGCAGAAACTGGGCCATGCCAAGCATCATGGCGGAGAATCCCATTTTGCCGAGCCCGAAGCTGGCCATGGCGCCCACAAGCTCGACGAGCTCGCGAGGCGACAGGTGGCCACGCTTGATCTGTTCCTCGATGAATGCGAAAGCCGAGTAACCGGAAATTACTGTGCCGTCAAAATCGAAGAACGCGCCTATCTGTGGCCCATCGGGTAGGCGTGATATCTCGGCAACGACGTCCTGGTACGGTAACATGCAAACTCTCCTGCGGGCCGGCGATTATACAACCGTTTGGACCGAAGATCTCGCTGGGGCCGGGCCGCTATTGGCAAATGATGCGTACCTTACGCGACGCGGCGAATGTTCGCATATTCGCCGCGCTCGACCGACACGCAATCGCCTCGCTGCAAATAGCCTTTTTCCGTAATGAACTGGGAGATGCCGCTGTCGGCGAACCGGAGCTGGTAGCTGTAGCCCAGGCGCTCACCCTCGAGGGCCCTGGTTGCGAGCGCACCGAGCGCCGCACCGCCAGCGCCGCTTGCAACCTGGCTACGCGTTGACTTGTTGCGTGACAGGATCAACCCCGTAAAACCGCCAACCACGGCACCGGCCGGAGCCGCCGAGGGCATTTTGACGCGCTCGACATCAACCACTTCGGCGTACCGAATACGCAGCTCATGGCCTCTGGCGGAGCCACCGGACGAACTGGCACAGCCGGCGAGCAGCAAAGCGCCGATACCGACGCCTAGCAATACAATTCGGCGCGTGAAGATCGAGTTCAGATCAAAAATAAATTGATTCATTTTTCTCATAATCGTCTTGTGATAATTCAATCACAAATCTAGTCGTGTTTGCGGAACCGGAAAAGGTGAGGCTTGGATGTGACAAATGTCGAGATTCATCGCTTCAGGATAGTGTCGGATGCTTATGCAAGTTGGATATCAACACCTCGAATCCCTCGATGACCGCGTGGTCTTTACGTTTCAGGTGCTTGGTTTGTTGGCCGGCAACACGATGGGACGATCGATTGTCTTGCCTAACTTGCGCAACAGCTTGTCAGCTCGTACTAACGGCTTTTCACGGTACGCTGCCGCTGCAAGATTTTCATCCTGCAGTTGGTCAGCGAGGTCTCGAAGATCTTCAAGCGTCTTTTCGACATCGCGACTGATCCTCGAATTACTCCAGAGAACCGCGCGCTCGAGATGATGCGTCGTTGCCCAAAGATAAAGGCCCGCGTTGCGATTCTGCCCACCGTCGCGCGAGCGCCTGGCCATATCGAGGAAATGTTGCGCAAGCAACCAGTGTGATCGACTGAACAGCGAATCCAGGTCAGTCGTCGTTACGTCGACGTCGTCGATATGCTCCGATATCCACGTCATTCTGTCTGCGACTTCATACAGGCGCTCTGCAATGGCAGGCAAGGCCCGGTTCGCTTCGATCGTTAAATAGCTGGCGCTCGTTGCAAGGTCTTTTGATACCCTGGCGAACTCACGCCTGACAAACGCGGCGCGAATGTCACGAAAACGACGTGACGGAACGTCGTAAAATGCCACCCACAGGTTTTCATCTATCGTGACGACCGGAGGATCAGTCTCAGTCATTGCAGGCGACGGAGCCGTCATCGCGAGTGTCGCAATCATAATGACTACTTTGTAATTCATCGGATATTCCTCTCAAGCCCCAAAGGCACAACGTTGCTCAATTCTCTCTCAGATAGCCCCATGTGTGCAGCTTGTCATGATCTTCGAACCAGCGATCGCCAATGTCCTTTCGGTAATACATGTTCGGAATCAATATGTTTTTGACCCGTTGGTAAGCCTGCGCCTGTGCCTGTTTCACCGAGACGCCCATGCCGGTCACAATGAGTACGACGCCAGAACTGCCGGCTATGACCCACTCATTATTGACCAGTTTGACGTCCTCGATATGCACGCCGTCCAGGTTGGGTTTGCGAAAAATAATGACTCGATCTTTGGAATTGGCCTCGAACGTTTTCGGATCATCGAACGGAAACGGCGGAACGACAATTCGCAAACCGATTTGAAATCCGCGTTTCGTTTTGAATGCAGTTAGCGAGCCGCTCGCCATACCTGCCAGAAAATCGGCCACCGGTATTCCGAGGCCGTCCGCCTGGATCGAAATGCTCGGGTAGCCGAATCGAGCTGTGAACTCCAGCGGATAAATACCGTTGCCATTGACAATACAGTTCACGTCTATGTAACCGACATATCCTTCTTCCGTCAGTCGCTTCTCCAATTTCCCCAGGGTCGCCCGAAAGATGCGGTTGGGCTTGCTCCAGTACATGCAGGTGCCCATTTCACCGGTTGCCGGACCTATGTCGCCTGGGAACAGCAGCTTGTGTTCAAAGTTGACGTTGATCGGCTCCATGAAAGTCGTGCCGTTGAAGAATCCGCCAACCGCGACCTCAACGCCCTTAACCCGGCGTTGCAGCTGGAAGACTTTTACGGTATCCGCATATACGGCTTTGTAAGATTCGAGCACGTGAATAACGTCCATGCCATCATCTTCGTGCCCGACAAACAGGAGTCGTTTTATATTCTGCGCTTCGCCGCTCGGTTTGATGACGTATGCAGCCGGATTGGCTTTGACATGCGCGATCGCCGAGTCAAAGTCGGAGAACTCCTGAAATGGAATTATGGATACGCCATGCCGCTTCAGTTCGTTTTGGCCGAAGGTACGGTCGTCTTCCAGTTTGTCCGTGTACGGTGTTCCGCCAACAACGTATTTGCCGGCGTCACGCAGACGTTTGGCATGCTCGCCCTGGCCGAGTACATCGTCAAAAATTATTACATCGGCCCAGTCGACATGGCTTTCCCAGTCATCCACTTTTGGTACGAAGCCGTCGGCGATCGATCGCTCCGACTCGTTGCCGATGTAATACTTTACGTCGCGGCCTTCTTTATGAACCTGCCAGGCAATATCACTGATCAGGCCGTCAAGGGATACGAACAAAAATTTCTGAGCGGCTTCCATAGTAAAATTCTCCAAAGCCAGGTGACTTGCCTATTGCTCTGACGTTGAACCGAGCTTGTTGATTATTGGCAGCAGCTCATCGCCACGACGCGTCCGTTCGCTGTTGCGCATCAATGTGCTGCCGGATTCAATCATGAGCCGGCCCTCACGAACTTCAGCGCGTCCGGTCTCGATGCTCTTGTTGCCATTTTCGACAAGAAGGTTGCCGGCGCGAATAGTGTCCAGCGCATCTTCCCAGCGTTTGCCAATCGACTTCAACCTTTTCGCTTCATTCGCTACAACCTTGGCTGTCTTCGCGTCACCCGCACTGGCAACGGCGTTCTCATAATCACGGCGGCTTTTGGCGACTCTCTCGCTTCCGTCTTGAATCCTGGCCTCGCCGTCGCGGATCTGGCGTCGCCCATCCGCCATGCGCTCTTCGCCTTTCTTGATCTTGCGCTCGCCTTTTCGTGCCAATTCCTGGCCCTCGCTCCACATGGCATCCGGATCGCCCGACAACGCGGCATCGCTGAGCTTGGTCGCGTTGGAGGTCGCACAGCCGGCCGCAAGCCAAAGGACCAGCATTGCGGCCGCAACACGTACATAAGCTGTGGTGCGAATTGAACAGCCCATTTTCTTGTCCTCCGGATGTCAGGGGTGGTGAGTTGCTGCGCGCAGTACCACTTCTCTTCGGCACCGCGACGCTCCAACGCAACTTTAGGGAAATGTTACTAATAAATCTAACAATAGATTATTAATGATTTAGCAAATAACTTTTATTAGAATCAGCGTTGGTTACAGGTAGTCTGGGCTACCTTTTCGAGGAATCGCCGTGATCAGAGTGCTCAGGTATTACGCCGCAGACCAGCGTCACGAGGTGGGTGATGAACAACTGCTTGGCGGATGGGATTCGGATAGCAAGGACATGGTCTGGGTTGATCTTGACCAGGCACCTAAGGACCACGAAAGAGAATTGATGGGGCAGCAGTTCCACATCAATTCCCTGGCGATAGACGACGCGCAACGCGACCGGCATCCACCCAAACTAGAGTGGTTCGATAATTATTTTTTCCTGTTATTGAAGGGCTTCACGGCGGAAACCGACAGCATCGAGTTCTCCGTCGTACATATTTCCCTTTTCGTCGGACGCAATTTCCTCGTGACCCGTCACGGATTGCGATCGCCGAGCATCGACAAAGTCATCGAGCGCATCAATCGCAAGGAAATCGCTGTGGACAAGGGGCCTGCGCACCTTTGCTACAAAATTGTTCGTACCGTAATCGATCGATACGCGCCGATCATACTGGCACTGGAAAGTCGTCTGGAAGCTATGGAAGAGCAGATGCTCGAAGATCCGAATGACGACTTGCTTGCCGAGCTGGTCACCTACAACAGCCAACTCAAGAAACTCCGCCGGATATTCAGTTACCAGCAAACGATCCTGTCGGAATTGCCGCGCAGCGATTCGGATGTGATTGGCGCACATAGCAAGCATGAATTTCAGGATGCGTTTGAACAGATGGAGCGATTGGCGAGTTTGTCGGCGCTACTGCAGGAGCTGACCCGGGATTTGATCGACGGGTATATCTCGATTACGTCACACCGGCTGAACAACATAATGAAGATTCTGACAATCGCTTCCGTAATCTTTTTGCCGCTGACTTTTATTGCCGGTATCTACGGCATGAACTTCGAGAACATGCCAGAGCTGAAGTCGACCTACGGATATTTCTTCGTAATCGGCGTGCTTGTCACGCTTGCCGCCGGCTTGCTGGCGGTCTTCAAGAGAATGCGCTGGATCTAGGCCGACCTATTTCTTCTTCCAGTTGCCGTTAGTATCCTGGTAGTAGTGGCCGGGCGCCGTTCGTTGCACGGCAAGTTCGTAAAACCGGTACGCAACCTGTTCGGTGGTTATACCGTTCTTCTGGGCGGTTTCCTCGAAATGATCTTTCCGCTTTGCGTTGACGTGTGAAATTAACGCCCTCACTTCCGCACTCGCGGGAGTGTGAACCGCCGCGAGATAACCGGAGTTCGCTTCGCCGACCAGGCCCTGGTCCTTGGCGTCACCAATGTCAATGGCCCACGCATTCTGCAATAACAACAACAGGCCGATGGCTGCAAAGATCTTTTTCATAGTCATAACCCTCAAAATAGGCCGCTGTCTTCCTCAAACAGACCTTCGAGATTCTTGTCGACCTGTATGCGGATTTCGTGTTGGATCTTGACGTTGAGATTGATCTCAATCGGTTTGTCTGGGGCCTCGACCTTGACCGTCGGATTACAGCCGACGAGGAAGGACAGTAAAACGATGTATAGAAATGTTGATTTCATAATCACACCGGGTTTCTCTGAATATCTAAAATGAGCTTACCTCAAGATTCATCCGCCAGATAGCGGCATAGCTACTTCTTTAGCCGTTTTGCCAGGATATCCTCCACGGCACGAGCCGCTTGCAGGCTTCTAAGCATCTGGGGAATGTTGTTTTCCACCCCAAGATTCAAAACGACCGGCCTCTTTTCATCAAGGTCCGGGTTTCTGCCGGTCAGCTGCAGTTTCAGATTCAGGTCACCGTTCCTGCTGAGATTAACGTCCGAGGCCAGCGTCTTGAATTCAAAATTACTCAGCACCCGGGTCGCAACGGCAATGCTCGACGTATCCTTCTTGTCCGGCGGCTTGGCCGGCTGGTAGCGAATAACGCCGCCCGGCGGTTCCCCGGTCAATGTTCCACCGACGATCGTGACAGTGCCGTCTTCAATAATCACTGGCAACGATGCGCCGATGCGTCCCCTGACTTCGATCGCCTCGAATTCCTGCAGCGATAAAAGCTCGGTCAGGTCGATCGATTCAGCGTGCAGTGTCAGAGTATTGGTATTTGATGCTGTACGGAAGCTGAATGGATCGGCGCTGACGTTACCGCCAAACGCTGTCATTCGAAGGTCCTGAATGTCGGCACTCAGTGCGTTCGGATCGAGCGTGTAGGCGGCACTGAGGTTTTCGACCGGGAAGCCCATATCGACCAAAGCGACAGTGACGGTCGATGGTTCTGCCGTAAAGCCAACCGGTTCGCGATACACGACTTTCAATTGCGTTGACAGACCCGTAAACGCGGTATCCGTGTAAAAGCCGGCAAGGCCTGCAATGGCGACGGCCGCATCAGCACTCAATATAAAGCTCGACTTTTTCTGTTTCCAGTTGGCGTCAAGATCGATGGCGACAGTTCCGGCAATGACATCCCAGTCCTTACGCCACGGCGAGACGCGTTTCGACAACTTTTGAGCGCCCAGCGAGACAGCGGCCTCGACAACACTTATCCGTCCGGCACTGTTTTCGAGATTGTGCCGAGCTTTGATAGTCCCGTTGCGGTGCAGGCCGACCGTTTTCAGATCCATAGCCGCATCGGACCCTTGCAGCGACGCGGTGCCTTTGAATCCCGGCAGACCGATGTTCTGCTCGTTCCAGTTGGCCTGACTCGAAGGTGCGTAGACGCCTGATTTGGCCGCGAAGATCGTATCCAGTTCGCTTACGAGGACGTTCTCGAAAAAGAGCGGCATCGTGACAGCCATGTCGTCAGAGACAGACATCGATTCAATTTTTGCGTCCAGAGAGCCGGCTGCGAACCGCCATCCGGCATCAACGAGATCCAGTCGTGCCGGGGAAGCGAGCTGTGTGTCAATGCGGCCCACTTTTCTTTCGGCAGTCGACCATCCTGTCATTTTGAGCGTCGCGCCCGGCTGGGCATCCACATGAACGCCATCATCCGGAAAGAGTACGTCAATTGCCGAAGCGAACTCGACTCGACTCACCTCGCCCACAGGTAATTTCGCGTTGGTCATCGTAACGCGAGTGTTCATCGAGCACGCAGGCTCATGACGGCAGGCGAGGCTGCTTACGACCAGCGGGATCTTCTGCCATTCACCGTAAGTGACAAGCAACGATGACTGCGCCTGTTGCAGGGACCATGTTATTTCCGGGAAGGTCGCCGTGACGGTTGCGGGGCCACCTGTCTCGACGACGATCGATGCGATTTTTTCCGGGCTGCTGGAATAAGTAAGCTGCAGCGGCGATGACGGCACGAGATCAGCGCTGACTGTCGGCGATTGCGTCGCGTCGCCGGGAATGTCGACAGTGAAATTCAGTGCCGCGGTTCCCGATTGAAAATTGATCGCGTCGGGAACGATACCCGACAGCTTGGCGATCGCTTCCCAGGTCGGCAGATCGAGTGATGCGCTGCCGGTCAGCGAAATATCCGACTCACCTTGCTGCAAGTTGGCGGTAATTGAATGTTCCGGCGTGGGTACCCGACCGTTCAGCAAAGAGAAGACGACGGTGTGGCTTGTTGCGGCAGTCTCTGTGATCGCAGCCGTCATCGAAAATGAAGCGACAGTGGCCTCCAGTTTCTGCCCGCCTTTTTTCAGAACCCAATGCAGCTTACTGATTGTCGGGTAGGGCGCCAGGCTGAACTCCTCGACGACGACTTCGATATCACCCAGGTTGTTCGGCAGCAACAGCAGCCGGTTTATCAACTGAGCCAGTGCTAGCGGTTCTGCCTCCGTATCCGCGGGCGTAACGACCGACACCTTTCTCGCTTTGTAGATCTTCGATCGAGTCGCTGACCGGCCAATCGGCAGCCTTAAGTCCCGTATGGCGATAGTCGTGCCGTTATTGTGCAAGAGCTCAAGGTAGCTGATGCTGGCGTCCTGCGTTGCGAGCGCGTCCAGTGACACGTAAGTCACCGAGAAACCGTACTCGCGCAACAGCGGGTTGGATATGCGTTGAATAAGGCTGTCGCGCAGGAACCAGACAGCTACGGCGAGAACGGCGACCACGCTCGCTGCGACCAAGATGTATTTGGTGGCTCTCATTGGATAGACATGGGCCCCGGTTCCCCGGTCCCAAAGTAGCACGGACCCGAAACGACTACGGGCGGAATTTTACCAGCGGCGTACGCGCCCCGTATCCATGTGAACGAAGTCGGACGCTTCGTAGTAACCAACGCCACCGCGTTTCATGGCGATCGCCTGATCGCGCAACCTCGCCGTGCTGACGCCTTCGAGGCGCACATCGATGGCCTTGCCCAGGATGTGCTGGCTCTTTTTCGCAACGCCGCTTTTCTGGCTTTTGCCGCGCAGCATTTCATTGGTCTTTGGCGATCGGTAGGCAGACACGACCTGGTAGGTGCTGTCGCTGCCAAGCGCTTCACGCACATCGTAAATCAGATCGAGGAGCACCGGGTCCATTTCGGCGGCATCCCCGGTTCGGAAGTCGAACAGAAAATTGTTGATTTCTTCGAGCGCCGAGGGGACATAGTGACCTTCCCGGGCATACACTACGTTCAGCCGCTTGCCGGTATGGGTATGGTAGAAAGACAGCTCTCGCTCATCCTTGACCAGCGTTCCCTGGCTGACGGTCGCGAAAGACGCGAGGACCAGGAGTAAGGCAATAGAGCACGTGTTTCGCAATAGTTTCATGGCTAACCCGGGCAGGACGCTGTGTGGCAGCGACTCGAATAATAATAGACAACTAAATTATGGGGCCTATTTCCGAAATTTCAAGGTACCTCTCCACGTGTTGAGACAGCTAATCACGGTCGCCGCGAGCCTGATTTTGCTGCCCTGGCAGGCACCCACCTATGCCGCTCCGGAGGTGGGAGACGAGGCTGCACGGGATGCCGCGACAGCAATCAGCGATCTCGGCTCTCAATACCAAAGGCTGGGGGCGCAGCTGCAGCAATACCGCGCGCTCGCCGAAGCGGGTGGCTGGCCCGAGGTGCCGGATGGTCCAACGATACGCCCCGACGCCGAAGATCCCCGTCTTGCGACGTTAGCAAGGCGGCTGCATGTTTCCGGGGACATTGCCGCTGCCGACATGCCCGTATCGACGTCCGAATACAATGAAACCCTGCAGAATGCCGTGCGCCGTTTTCAGGCCCGCCACGGACTGGAGGCAGATGCCCTGGTTGGACGAGCGACATTGCGATCGCTCAATGTAACGGTCCAACAACGCATCGACCAGATTCGCGTTAACCTCGAACGGCTACGCTGGCATCCTGACACCGAGAGTCACGATCTGGTTCTCGTGAACATCCCTGCATTCAAGGCGTATGTTATTCGTGATGGCCAGATCGTATGGACGACGAACGTCATTGTTGGTGATCCGGAAAATAAGACGCCCGTATTCCAGTCAATGCTGAAATCTGTAGTTTTCAATCCGACCTGGACGGTGCCGTATAGCATTGCAAGCAAAGAGATGTTGCCGAAGATCAAGCGGGACCCGGCTTTTTTTCGCCGCGGAAACTACGAGCTTTTCGATCGCGCGGGCAACCCCGTCGATTCGTCGAGCGTCGACTGGAGTACGGTCGAAAGAAGGACCTTTCCCTTCACGCTGGTGCAACAGCCGGGCCCGGCGAATCAACTGGGTCAGGTCAAGTTCATGATTCCGAACGACTACTCCGTCTGCATGCATGACACACCCGCGAAATCCCTATTCGCCAGTGCCGTGCGCGCATTCAGCCACGGCTGCATTCGAATCGAGGAGCCGCTCGGCCTTGCCGAGGTTCTTCTCGGCAGCGAGAACTGGACCAGGAAACAAGTTGATTCCCAGGTCGAGTCCAGAGAGACGAGGTCGATCGTTCTTGCTGAACCTTTGCCGGTTCATGTCGTCTATTGGACAGCGGAAGTCGATGACCTGGGCGTCATGCACTTCTACGATGACATCTATGAATGGGACGCGACAGTCCTCGAAAGGCTGGACAAGCCGTTCCAGAGCGACCACCATGATCAGCCGGCCGCCAGCTATTAATTGACAAAAACAAGGGGAATAGCATGAAGCGATTCGCGCTCTGCGCCATTGTCTTGGGACTCCAACTTTCCTTGGCGTTCGCAGTCGACGAGGAAACTCCGGAACCGGGATTTAATGAGTCCACATTCGAAGGACTCGAATTCCGCAGCATCGGTCCGGCGTTCATGTCCGGTCGTATCGCCGATATTGCGATCGATCCCGCCAGTCAGAGCACCTGGTACGTCGGCGTCGGCAGTGGCGGCGTCTGGAAGACGCGCAATCGTGGCACGACCTGGGAGCCGATGTTCGACGACGAAGAGGCCTATTCGATAGGTTGCATCACGATCGATCCCAACAACCCGAACACGGTGTGGGTGGGTACCGGCGAGAACGTCAGCGGACGTCATGTCGGCTATGGCTCGGGCATCTATCGCAGTCGTGACGGCGGCCAGAATTGGGAAAACATGGGGCTCAAGCGCTCCGAACGCATCGGCATGATTCGTATCGATCCTCGCGACTCCAACACGATTTTTGCCGCTGCGCAGGGCCCGCTATGGTCCGGCGGGGGCGAACGCGGCCTGTTCAAGTCCACCGATGGCGGAAAAACCTGGCGCAAGGTTCTCGGGGACGGGCTTGGCAACACGGAGATCGACGACCGGTATACGGGCGTTTCCGAAGTTCACATGGATCCTCGCAACCCCGACGTCATGTATGCCGTGTCCTGGCAGCGAATTCGAAACGTTGCGGTATTGTTGGACGGCGGTCCCGGAACCGGGATCCACAAGTCGGACGACGGCGGTGAGACCTGGCGCGAACTGACCGAAGGTCTCCCCGAAGAAAACCGCGGCAAGACCGGTCTCGCGATTTCACCGCAGAACCCGGATGTCGTGTATGCCACGATCGAACTTGCGAACCGCGAAGGTGGCTTCTGGCGTTCGGCGGACGGCGGCGAAACCTGGGAGAAGCGTAACGAGTACCTGTCTAGCGGCACGGGGCCGCATTACTACCAGGAGCTGTTCGCAAGCCCACACCAGTTTGACCGTGTTTACCAGATGGATGTGCGTCTGCATGTTACCGAAGATGGTGGCGAAAATTTCACGATGCTTGACCACGACACCAAGCATGTCGACCACCATGCGATGGCGTTTGACCCGACGGACGAAAACTATTTGCTGGTGGGCAACGACGGCGGGGTTTACGAGTCGTACGACCTGGGCGAAACGTGGCGCTTCGTCAATAACCTGCCCATTACTCAATATTACAAGGTCGCCGTCGACTACGACGAACCTTTCTACAATGTCTACGGTGGGACGCAGGATAACAACAGTCACGGTGGACCTTCACGCACCGATAACAATGTTGGTATCCGGAACTCGGACTGGTTCGTCACGTTATTTGGCGATGGCCATCAGTCTGCGGTCGATCCCAACAACCCGGACATCGTGTATGCGCAATGGCAGCAGGGAAACCTCGCACGTTTTGATCGCAAAACCGGCGAAAACGTTTACATACGGCCGCAGCCGGCCGAGGGCGAGCCGCCGGAGCGTTATAACTGGGATTCGCCTATCCTGATTAGCCCGCAAAAATCGTCGACCTTGTTTTTTGGGACACAGCGTGTGTGGAAAAGCGAGGATTACGGCGACACCTGGACCGCGATCAGCGGCGATCTGACGCGTAACGAAAAACGCACGCGCCAACCCCTGATGGGCCGCAGCTGGAGTTTCGATTCGTCATGGGATCTGTACGCGATGTCATCGTTCAATACGATCACATCATTGTCCCAGTCGCCAATGGTCGAAGGACTGGTGTATGCCGGTACCGATGACGGCCTCATCCACGTGACAGAAGACGGTGGCAATAACTGGCGTCGCATCGACAAATTGCCGGGCGTGCCGAGCCGGTTCTTTGTCAATGACATCAAGGCCGACCTGCACAATCCGGACGTCGTCTACGTTGTTGTTGACGATCACAAGAGCGGTGACTTCTCACCGTACGTATTGAAGAGCGAAAATCGCGGCCGCAGCTGGAAGAGTATTGCCGGCAACCTGCCCGAACGTCATGTCCTGTGGCGTATTGTCCAGGATCACGAAAAGCCCGGGCTCATGTTCCTCGGTACCGAGTTTGGCGTTTTCTTCACAGTTAACGGCGGCCGCGAGTGGACCAAGCTCAAAGGCGGCTCACCGAATATCCCGTTCCGCGACCTTGTCATTCAGACGCGCGAGAACGATCTCGTCGGCGCGACCTTCGGGCGTAGTTTTTACATCCTCGACGATTACACACCGCTGCGCGAAATGAGCACCGACATGCTCAAGAACGACACCGTGCTGTTCCCGGTACGGAAAGCACGCTGGTATGTTCCGCGGCGGCCGCTGGGCTGTGGCGAGCCCGGGTGTGCGGGCAGCCAGGGTGATAGCTATTACGTCGCACCGAATCCTGATTTCGGCGCAACCTTTACCTATTACTTGCCGAAGGCCGTTCAGACGAGTCAGGAAGTGCGTCGCGAGACCGAAAAGGAGCTTGAAAAAGAAAACCAGAACGTTACGTTCGCGTCCTGGGACACGATCCTCAAGGAGCAGCGTGAGGACGCGCCGGCGATCGTGTTCACTGTGACCAATAGCGACGGCAGCGTCGTGCGGCAAATCGAAGGACCGGTGGAGGCAGGCTTCCATCGCGTTGCGTGGGACTTGCGCTACCCGGCGCTGGAGGCCTGGGTACCCGTCGAAGAGCTCGAGGATGAAGATGAAGAAGGGGCCGGCGTGCTCGTTGTGCCTGGCACCTATTTGGTATCGATGCACAAACGGGTGGACGGTGTCCTAAGCGATCTTGGGCAACGCCAGACATTCGAAGTCGTCTCTATTCGGGAGCCGACGTTGCCAGGCAGCACACAGGAGCAACGCGTGGTATTCGAATCTCAGGTCGATGAGCTCATTCGTGCATCGGACGGCACGGTCAATGCGATCGACGAGGTCGTTGCGGAACTGGTTGCCGTTAAGGAGGTGCTCGGACGCTCGACGGCTGGTGCTTCGCTGTATGAGATTGCCAATTCGATTCAGCAACGTATGACGATTCAACGGGATCGTCTGCGCGGCAACGAAACGCGCGATATTTTCAAGGACTGGGATGAAGTTTCGCTGAGCGATCGAATCTGGCACGCACGTTTCGACCCGAGTTCGAGCGCCTACGGTCCGACGCCGGAGCAGCGAGAGTCATTGCAGATTGGTCGCGCGCTGTACGACGATGTCACGCGACAATTGTCGGAGCTGGTCGATGGCGAATACATGGCACTCAAGGAAGCGCTGGATGCGGCGCGCGTGCCCTGGACGCCGGGCAGGGGAGTTCAGTAGAGATAACGGGCCCGCTTGTACAATTATAGGTAAGCAATAAGCAGATATCCTGCGACTGAGATTGCCGCAGCAATCAAAGCGTAGGGTATCTGTGTAATGGCGTGTTGAAACGGCGTGCAACCTGATGCCTGAGCCGTCAGCACGGTGGCGTCCGAATAAAAACAGGCATGGCTGCCAAAGGTGCTGGCAGACAGCGTTGCGCCGATTACCAGGACTATGTCCGCACCCAGGCTATTGGCGAGCGCCGTTACGATCGGAAGTACGATCACGAAAACACCCCAGTTCGATCCCGTCATGAACGAAACCAGCGCCATTGAGGCGAAAACCACGGCCGGCAAGGACTCTGGCGTCAGGAAGGGTTGCATTGCAGTAACGACATACGGCGCCAGGCCGAGTACGTCGTTGACATCCTTCAGGATGAATGCCGCCACGAGCACGCCGAGCGGTTCGATCATCATCTTGAATCCGTCGACGATCGTGTCAAAAGTGTCGTTCATGCTCAGCATGCGTGAAACGAGTATGTAAATTGCCGTACCGCCGAGCGCGATGTAGATACCGACCAGGAAGTCCTTGTCGAAGTACAGCGTTGCCAGCACAAGCACGGTCATCGGCACGATAAACATCGAGACGCGGGGCTTTACGTCGGGATTGGGCTTGATCGACTGGTTGGCCGCCTCGATATGAGCGGCGCTCGGCGGAACCGTATGGCCCGTCGTTCGTGCACGGGTTTCGGCGGTTTTCATGGGGCCAAACGACGGGATGATGCCCGAAATCACGAGCGGCACCATCAGCACAGCAACCCAGGCGTACAACATGTAAGGAATGGCGCTGATGTAGGTTGCAAATCCCTCACCTTCGGGTGCGATGCCGTTGGCTACAATCAGTCCGGCGAAAAATACGCCCCAGGTCGAAAACGGGATGATGACGCTGATTGGTGCAGCGGTTGAATCCACGACGTACGCGAGCTTCTCGCGCGATATCTTGTACTTGTCGGTCAGGCTGCGCATGGCTGAACCAACGGCCAGAGAATTCAGGTAGTCATCAACGAACATCAGGATGCCAAGGCCCCAGGTTGCCATGAGTGCGGTTTTCTCAGATCGGACATAGCTGGACATGAGCGCAGTAAAAGAGGAGGTCGCACCGGTACGAATGAGAATGCCGATCAGGCTGCCCATAAAACCGCAAACAAGAATCACCCAGGCGACATCATCATCAGTCATGACCCGGATCGACGCCTCGGCAAACCCGCCAACGAATCCCGTACCGTGAATCATGATAAGGCCGGCCAGGGAGCCGGTAATGAGCGACTCGATTGGCCGATGCGTGAGGATTGCCAGCGTGAAGACAATCAGTGTCGGTATCAGGACCAGAGCGCCGAGATCTTCCATGCACCATTATGGCAGAATTCCGGGTCGGGCCTTAGTGGTTTGCCGTAATGGCATGCGCCGGGCCAATGGGCGACTATTCGACCCCGAAACACTCCTGATTCACCCACCGGTAACCCAAATATGAAGAACAAGCGCGTCTACTCATTTGCCGAGGGCGACGGCCACAACAAGAAACTGCTCGGCGGCAAGGGCGCCAATCTGTGCGAGATGACCCAGATTGGAATCAACGTTCCACCTGGCTTTGTTATCACCACTGAGGCATGCCTCGACTACCTGAAGGAAAACAAGCTGCCCGAGGGACTCATGGAGGCCGTAGAGAAAGAGATCAGCAAACTCGAGGCGGCCACCGGCAAGTCGTTCGGGAAAGGCGATGATCCCCTGCTGGTATCCGTGCGCTCCGGCTCGGCCATGTCGATGCCGGGCATGATGGACACCATTCTCAACCTCGGGCTGAATGATGAAACGCTGGCGGGCCTGATTCAACAAACCGGCGACGAGCGGTTCGCGTATGACGCTTATCGTCGATTCATCCAGCTCTTCGCCAAAGTCGCGCTGGGCATTGGGGACGAACATTTTGATGAGTATTTCGAGGAGGTCAAGCAACGGGCGGGCGTAAAAGCCGATGTCGGGCTGGATGCAGGTCACCTCAAGGAAATCAGTGACAAGTTCCTCAGCGTGGTCCGTCGCGAGAGCGGAAGTGACTTTCCGCAGGACGTGGTAATGCAACTGCAGCTTGCAGTCGAGGCTGTATTCCGTTCATGGATGGGCAGGCGAGCGGTTGACTATCGGCGCGAATTCCATATCACGCCCGACATGGCGAATGGCACGGCCGTGAATATCTGCACGATGGTCTTCGGCAACATGGGCGATGACTGCGCGACCGGTGTTGGTTTCACCCGTAACCCCGGCACCGGTGAAAACGAAATGTTCGGTGAGTACCTGACCAATGCGCAGGGTGAAGATGTCGTTGCCGGTATTCGGACGCCAAAAGCATTGCAAGAAATGGAAACGGAGATGCCGAAGCAGTATGGCCAGCTCGTTGAGCTGCGCAACAAGCTCGAGTCGCATTACCAGGAGGTGCAGGACTACGAGTTCACGATCGAGAAAGGAACACTCTATTGTCTGCAGACGCGCAATGGAAAAATGAACGCGGCTGCAATGGTCAAGACGTCTGTCGACATGTTCGAAGAGAAGTTGATATCAAAAAAACAGGCGCTGTTGAGAATTGACCCCGAACTTCTGGAGCAGCTGCTGCATCCGAGCCTTGATCCGGAGAGTATCGCCACACCGATTGCTACGGGACTGCCGGCCTCCCCCGGCGCGGCCTCGGGACAATGCGTTTTTGATGCCGATCTTGCCGAGAAACTCGGTAAGGTGGGTGAGCAGGTGATCCTGGTGCGTGAGGAAACGCGCCCCGAGGATATTCATGGCTTCTTCGCAGCCGAAGGCATTCTCACCAGCAGAGGTGGAAAAACCTCGCACGCGGCAGTCGTTGCCCGTGGTATGGGCAAGCCCTGCGTTGCGGGAGCCGAAGGTATAGTTGTCGACGTCGCTTTGCGACAGGCTCATGTCGGCGAGCACCTTCTTCACGAAGGTGACGTCATCACGCTCGATGGCGCGACGGGTATGGTCTACCTCGGCGCTATTGCGACGGTACCGCCGCATTTCTCGGATGACCTGGAGCTGTTGCTCCGTTGGGCGGATGAGACGGCCAGGTTGAAGGTGATGGCTAACGCCGATACACCCGATGCAGCGCGAAAAGCGCGCGAATACGGCGCAATGGGCATCGGCCTGTGCCGCACCGAGCGCATGTTCAATGCCAGCGATCGCCTGCCCATCGTCATTGACATGATCCTCGCGAATAACGAGGAAGACAGAAAGGCCGCATTGGATCGGCTGATGCCAATCCAGCGCGCGGACTTCGTTGAGCTGTTCTCGGTCATGTCGCCGGACCCGGTTACGGTCAGGTTGCTGGACCCGCCAATGCATGAGTTCCTGCCGACCGAGCAGCAGCTGCTTGAGCAAATCGAAACCTTGTGCCTTTATCGCAACGTCGTACGAGGACGGCACACGGCGTTAGCAACCATGGCGCATCCGCCCGCCCTTCCCGAGGCATTCAACGAGCTCAGTGAGGAGCTCGTTAATGACGCCCTGAGCAAGAAAGAACGCATGCTGAAAAAGGTGCGCGAGCTTCAGGAAGTCAATCCGATGTTGGGCCACCGCGGCGTGCGCCTCGGTATTGCGTATCCGGAAATCTATTCGATGCAGATACAGGCGATTCTGGAGGCGACCGTGGAATGTGCGAACAACGGCATTTCGGTGCGTCCAGAGATTATGGTGCCGCAGGTCATCACGTCACAGGAACTTTCGAAGGTGAGGCTTACGGTTGACGCACTGACAGAACGACTCGAGAAGGGATTTGGCAAGAAGATCAGGTTCAAATTTGGAACGATGATCGAAACCGTGCGGGCCTGTACGCGAGCATCACAGCTGGCAGCACATGTCGATTTTTTCTCGTTCGGTACCAACGATCTCACTCAGGCGGTTTTTTCGTTTTCACGTGAAGACGCGGAAAACAAGTTCCTGCCCATGTACAACGAATCCGGAATCCTTCAGGACAACCCGTTCGAAGTACTGGACATCCAGGGCGTTGGCCAACTCATCGACATGGCTGTGTATCGTGGCAGGCAGCAATGCAAAGACCTCAAAATCGGAATTTGTGGTGAGCAAGGCGGTCACCCGGAGTCGATTCGCTTCTGTCACCATGTCGGTCTCGACTACGTTTCGTGCTCGGGGCCACGGATTCCAATTGCCAGGCTGGCGGCCGCGACCGCGAAGTTACGTGAGAAGGAGTTTGCCGACGTGCGCGTTTAGTCAGTCGCCGTCCTCGGAGAAACTGAGTTCACGCATGCGAGCGGTTTTCTTGAAGTGATGTTTTTGCATTCGACGTAAGATGTTGTCGAGCATGCGGATAGCCGCAAGGATGTGCGGTCCCTTGTTGAGCATCACGCAGTCGGCGAGCTGCGACATCGCGGCGTCGCTTATTTCAGCGCGGGACGGTTGGCCCTTCTTGGCTTTCTGCTCCAGGACCTGTGTTGCCCACATAACGGGCATTTGCGCAGCTTCACAAAGCCACAGGATTTCTTCCTGCAGTTCGGCAAGGCGCTCCCAACCGCATTCGACTGCGAGGTCGCCACGCGCAATCATGACGCCGGCAGGGTAGCTGCGCATCGTAGTCAGTAATAGCCGCGGCAGGTTCTTGAAGCCACGCTTTGTCTCTACCTTGATAACAAGGCCGACCTGCTTGTCGGGAAACTGCGCCAGCGCTTCCTGCAACAGGGTGACGTCGCCCGGCTCCCGGACAAACGAAAGGCTGACGGCGTCAGCGTTTTCAATGACGAAGCGGAGGTTTTCCCTGTCAAAGGCGGTCAGGCCCGGCAGCCGTATGTCGCTGCCCGGGAAGTTGATGCCGCGATTTCCGCGCAGGCGGCTGCCGGTCGGTTTGGCTTTAGTAATCTCTACCTCGAGCTGGTCGTCAGTAACCGACCGCACGATGCCTGAGATCTTGCCGTCGTTAAGTGAAATCGGGTCCCCCGCGGAAACGAACTCGAAAACTTCCGGCTGCTGGCAAGCGACATGCGCGGGCGTGACAATATTGCCCTCAGCATCTTCTTTTGCCGGCGCGCCCGGGATGTTGTCCTTGTGGAGGATCAGCGTGTCTCCGACCCGCAACAGAATTGGCTGTTCGATAGCCGGTAACTCGCCGACCCGATAGGTGAGCTTTTCGCCGACATCGTGCTGCACGAGGCGCAGCTTTGTTCCTGTCGCGATATAGACGCCTTTCCATGTTTCGAGCACAAGACCCTTGGCGTCCTTGTCGACGACTATCAGGCGACGTTTCTTGCCGCGCGTGTCCCTGAAGCGGAATTCGTTGCCTTCTTCTGCGCTCTCAATACATTCGCGCGGCACCGGTATAACGGCGGCCTTGGTGCCGCGCTGCAGGACGTCGTCGGGCATGAATCGAATGCGCCTGGGCGCAATGACGCGCCCGAGCGGGTCACGTCGTGGGCGAAGGTGAATCACTCGCGGCCCGGGGCGCAATTCGCCGGTACGCAGTTTCGGGCCAGCCAGATCCATTATTATTCTGCAGTCTTTCTTGGCCTCGGCGCTGGCGGCTCTTACATTTTTAACCATGGCCTGCCAGGTTGCTGCATCGTCATGCGCACAGTTGATTCTCGCGAGATCCATTCCGGCGGCGATCATTTCTGATACGAGTTGCTGGTTTTCCCCGGCCTCGATCGGCAGCGTGACCATGATGTTCACGTCCCGCCCCGCGGGGTGATCCCCGAGGATCGCCTTCTTGTGCGCGTCCGCCCTGGGATTCCTGAGTTGCAGAGATACGCCTTCCAGATCCGGATCGTGGCCGGTGTTGCCACCGAGTTTCTGCAAGGCCGTCCGGACGGCGTTGACCGACCCCATCACGTTGCGCTCAGCGCGCCCCAGCGAGGACAGGCCGAGGCTGGCAAGATCCTCCTGAAGTTCGCTGATGTCCGATTGGCGCAGTGCGAGGTAGTGCACCAGATTCAGGGCACTGTCGCGAAATTCGGGATGGACGGCGGCGAGGTCGTCCGAGTAGTCCGATTCGAGCTTTTTCGCACACTCGCCTATCGACTTCAGCTGGTTGCTCAACCGCTCGATATCGACGTGCCTGGCCATGGAGGTTCTCCTAACCTACCTTTGTAAGGTATTTTACAGGCGGAAACAGTTATGGATTCCACCTATGCCCGAGGAGCGGCAATCGATGGCGAAAGTACTAATTCTCTACTCCACCACGGACGGCCACACAATAGAGATTTGCAAGCGCATCAAGCAAACACTTGAAGCCCGGGGCGACAGCGTTCAGTTGCAGGACCTTAAAGACGGGCCGGAGCTGGTTCCGGGAACGTTTGACAAGGTCGTGATTGGTGCGAGCATTCGTTACGGCAAACATCAACCGCTGGTCGGTGAGTTCATAAACGAAAATCAAACCACTCTCGAAGCGTATCCGAACGCTTTTTTCTCGGTGAATGTTGTCGCAAGGAAGCCGGAGAAGAACCAGCCTGAAACGAATCCCTACCTGCAGAAATTCCTGAAGAAGATCGATTGGCAACCGCAGCAGCTCGCCGTGTTCGCCGGCAGGATCGATTTTCCAAGCCTGGGGTTTTTTGACAAGCAAATGATTCGACTGATCATGTGGATGACCAAGGGCCCGACGGACCCGACGGCCGTGGTCGAATTTACGGACTGGAATAAAGTGGAGGAATTCGGGCGAACGGTCGCCGAGATGTAATCCCGACGATCGCGACCGGCGACAAAAGGTGCCTGACGCAAATTACAGCTTACTTTTGAAGCTGGTTCGTAATAGCTTCGCCGGTTTGTGTCTCTTGCCGTTTTGCGTCTCGAGTAGCCTGGCCAGCGTCGATATCTGCCGGCAACCGGCGGCTTATTCGCACCTGTCGATCGCTCATATCAAGCAGCAAAAGTCATCCATTGAAAAGAACATCGGTGAGATAGACCAGGAAAACAGCAATTTCGACCTGCAGTTCCGTTTGCGCAAAGACTGGTCGTTCGGTGCCGGGCATCGCTATAGTATCTTGAACGTCGATCCACTCGAACCACAAACAAACGGCCATTTACACACTTATTTCCTCGCTCTGCACAAACAAAGCCGGTCGGATCACGGCAGTGTTCGTTTTAGCATTGCGCCCGGGTTGTCGGCTTCTTCCAACGTCGCCAGGAAACCGGGTGAGTACAAAGCGGATGCACTTCAGGTATTGGTGGCATTGATCTGGGGCCGGCAGCTATCCGACCGAATGAACCTGCGGTACGGCATTTGCGGCGACCACCGTTTCGGCAGCTATGAAATATACCCTTCGGTCGGGATCGAGCTGCAGCCTGGTGCCGATTGGACCATCGATCTGGGATTCCCGGCATCGCAGTTGATCCGCCGCATATCCGGAAAACTCACCTCATCATTACGGATCGCACCAGATGGCAACGAGTGGTACGTCAGGGATGAAGGCCTGGAAAAGCAGTCCCGCGTGATTTACGAGGCGTGGTCCCTCGAGTGGGACGTCGATTGGCAGGTCCATAAGCATTTGATGATTACAGCCGGGGTTGGCAGGCAATTTCGAAATCGTTATGAAGTGACGCTGTTGGATGACAGTCGAGTGCGGCTGCGCAGCGATCCGGCGACTCGTATCAGCGTGGCCGTGGCATGGCGCTTTTGATATGGCGGTCCGTTCGTAAGCGGATCCAGCGAATACCGGTCAATCAAAACTCGACGCGAAAGATTGACGCAGGTCGTGTGGTCTCAAACGGCAGGTCCATCAGATCTGTCTCCCGCCGCATGCGCAGTTCTGCTCCCGGGTCATAGCCCCAGCGAATTCGCGACGGGCTTTTCAATTTGACGTCGAGGGAGCTGCGCCACCGCTCCCTTTCCATGAGACGCTGCTGTTCGAAATAATCGTCCAGGACTCGCTTGCGAAACTGTTCCAGATACAGGGCATCGATATCGACGGGATCGCCGCGTCGAGTACCATAAACAACGACTTCCTCCATCGACGTGTCGTCGGCTTTCGGCTGATCCTCTGCTTCCTGCGCAAACGTCGGCGGCGGTATCGCAGCGACTGCCGCGACGAGTATTAATGACATGTCACGAAGCGTGTGCATCAATCACCGAGCATCGGCGCCCAATCGAGTGTTCCAAACCAGTAGTCTCGTGACGTTTCGAGCCAGCTGTCGGTTTGCCTCACCGTCACCCATGCATCGAGGAAGTTGAGAAGCTGCTGCTCGCCCTTCTTTACGGCAAGCGCCTCACTCGAAGCGACCAGCGGCTCATTGATGGGCAGATCGAGTTTCGCGGGATTCCTGAGGACCAGGAACCGGACTTCGGGCATGCCGGCCAGGTAGGCGTGAGCGCGACCCTCGAGCACGGCTTTCTCGGCAGGCTCTTTCGTCGGAAACACTTTGACATTGGCACGATCGAACAAGGTCTCGGCGACTTTCGCCGCCATCGTTTCGGCAACCGTCGTGATGGTGACACTCTTGTCGTTCAGGTCATCCAGCGTCTTCATGTTCTGCGTCTTATTCGTGTTGGTTGCCAGTCCGACACCGGATATTGCGAGCGGGCGGCTGAAATTTGCCTTGAGCGCGCGTTCCGGCGTAATCGCCATGCCGCCAGCGATGACGTCGATCTCACCCTTATCCAGGGCCGGAATTATCTCGTCCCATTCATAGAGCTTGAGCTCGGCATCAACGCCTATATCCGCTGCGATCTGCTTCGCAACGTCGACTTCGAAGCCGATCAGATCGCCTGACTTGTTGCGCATGGTGTAGGGCACGAATTCGGCGACACCGACGCGGATCGTACCCCTGTCGAGAATATCGTCGAGTACGTCGGCCGCGGCCAGAGACGTAACGAACAAAGACAACAGTGGCAGCAGTCGGCCGAGTAACTTGAATGGGTGCATGTTGAGTCTCTCAGGTGGCGATGCGATTGCGCCATTAGTACAAAGAAGTTTGGTGGATACCGATGGCAATGTCCAGCGAGCTGACAAGTTGGGGATTCAGTCTTCGAGGTACTTCGCACAGGTGTAGATGTACCTGGCCGCTACGAGAAGATCTTCTTGTAGAGCAGTCGCAGCGCCAGAAATCCCAGTCCCAGCAGCCCTGCGACGCTGTTCACCGGCGATAATAGCTGCGCGAGCCAGCGATCATCCAGTTCGATCAATGAATCAGGGAGAAATTGTGTTGCGAGGTTTACGGCAACCAATAACGGACCGGAAAGTATTCCAACGCCCACGGCCAGCACAAGTCCAACGACGATCCAGCTGACCAGCATCCGGCGCCGCAGCTTGTTGACTCGCGACATGACTTCGGCGGTAAATGCGTCGTCCTCCAGATCCTTCTTGGCCGTCGCAAACAGGTTTTCTAGTGCGGGATCTCGATCGAAAGTCATTTTGATTCCTCCGTCGAAGGCGTTTCTATATAGGCGGACAACAGTTTCTGTAGACGCTGTGTGCCACGGCGAACGTGTGATTTGACGGTGCCCAGCGGCAGGCCGGTGAAATTTGCGATCTGCTCATGCGTCATGCCCTCGTGATAGGACAGCACAATGCACAAGCGGACGTGTTCAGACAGAGTCGCCAAGGCTCGATCCAGGTCCATGGCAATACCCGCCGCGTCCTGCTGAGCCGGTCGGGTGTCATCGTACTCATCTGCATTCTTGAGCGGGTCGCTCTTGCGTAGGTGTTGCAGCCAGACGTTTATTGCCACCCGTTTAAGCCACGCACCAAATCTGCTCGTTTGCTGCAGTTGCGGGAGGGTCCGCCAGGCCTGAACAAACACCTGTTGTGCGAGGTCATCTGCCAACGTGACGTCGCCCGAGCAGCGCCTCATCAGGTCGCGTATCCAGGGTTGGCGCCGCCGAACCAGCTCCGCGAATGCTTGGCGATCGCCACTGCGCGCCAGCCCAATGACCAGCGCCTCTGGAGTCCTGGAAACGTAGTCTTGTGCCGGTGTCACGATCGCTCGATCGAAGCCTAGAGAAGTGTCGAGGGGTCGTCTTTTCCGTACATGCGTTCAGCGGCTTTTGCCGCCACCAACAGGCCAATGCCGACAAAAGCCACCAACGCCGCGGCGCCCAGGATCGGCATCAGCCACGGTTCGGATAGTTGGCCAATGAACCAGGCCAGGACCGCCAGGCCCGGCGCGGCGAATATCACGATGAGGCCGGCTATTTTCAGGCCACGATCAGGGCGACGGGCACCGCCGAATATCTTGTCGATGAGTGCCTCATCGACCGGTTGACCGCTTTCTATGATGCGGCGCATCGTATCGTACTGCGCTTGCCGCTCACGGAGGCCGTACCATATACCGCCAACAACAACCGCGGCCAAAAAGCCCCAAAACGCCAGGGCGCTCAATCCTGCACCTAACCCGTCCATATTTTTCTCCTCTGCTTTGAAGGACCTATACCTTTAGAGATGCAGTCAGGATTGCCCTGGATGCACCCAACCAGAAAGATTCTCCGGGGAGCAGTGTTAGAAGAAAGTGGGCAAATCATACCGCGCCAGTCGACGCGCGTCTGCTGTTGTACACGGATGAAAAAAAGCCCCGGCCAGACCGGGGCTTTTTGTTTTCAGAATTGCGGCCGGGCGTCATGCTTCAAATTCAAGGCGCCGGTGCAAAATTACCGACCTTAATCGTCTATCGACGTTTGGCTTGTGCCTGCTCCACCGACGATCGGCGAGAAGTGCGCGGCCCGTACCTTCCACTTGCCGCCCTGCTTGACCAGGACCTGCGTAACTCGCGTGCGGTAGTTACTGACGGGTGCAATGCCAACCGGTGCCAGCCCGCCTTCCGAATAGTAATGTGCGACGGCGATCTCTCCCGGAACCAGCGTGATGACACGAATGTGCTTCGGATTGAGACTAAATGCGTCGAACTTCTGTGGCTCACCACCGGGGCTGACTTCATTTAGCAGACCACCGCTCGAGCAAAACTCAAGCGAGCCCTCTTTGGCGGTACCATCGCCCATCGCTTTAAGGTCTTTTTTCGTGTATGCGTTGGTGTCCATGATCTGCTTGATAACTTCTTGCTCAGTCGCTTCATCAGCATAAGCAAAGGCGCCGGCGAACATTAATACCCCGGTCAGAGCTAGCGCTATTATTTTCATTCTTAACTCCATTTTGTTTGTCGTGCCCGTGCGAGCTGCATGCCGTAAGAGCTTTGCGTTACGTTGCAGGTTGCTTGACGGCCGCCAAGTAAACCCGCATTCAGAAAGACCCGCCCGGCTTGAATTGGCCACGTTCTCAGGGGTAGTCGGGCTGGAGGTGGTGTCTCAGTCTTCCAGGTATTTCGCGTAGGCCGAGATGTACTTGGTGGCATTGTCGGCGGAAATCAGCACGGCTCGGCCTTTATTTGTAGCACCCATCTCGATCGCGGCGTGCAGAACCGCGCCCGTCGTCGGGCCGACCATCGCGCCGTCGGTGCGTGCCACTTTGATGCCGGCCCGGAACGCGTCTTCATCGCTCACCGAAATCAGGTCGTCGAGCAAGTTGCGGTCGAGTATCTTCGGGAAATACTCGTCGGGCAGCCCCGTGATGCGTTTCAATCCTGACAGGTGGTGCTGACGGTCTGCCGGTTCGACACCGATGATCTTGATAGCCGGATTCATTTCTTTCAGGTATCGGCCAACGCCTGTAATCGTGCCGCCGGTACCGATGCTGGCGAAGAAGTAATCGATATTGCCACCCGTCTGTCGCCAGATCTCAGGTCCGGTCGAGTGATAGTGGGCCGCGACGTTGAGCTCGCTTTCGTACTGATTGGGGCTGACGTACCTGCCGTCAAACGCGTCGCTTTCGACCATGCTCTTGACGACACCGCGAGCGCCTTCGGACGGGAAGATCGGGCACAGTTCATCCTCGACCTCGATCACCTCGGCGCCCAGAAAGCGCAGCAACGCTTTTTTCTCTTCTGGTGCGCCCTCGGGCAGGGCTATCTCGATCGGCGTGTTGCGCGCGTTTGCCAGCGCGGCCAGTGCTATGCCGGTGTTGCCGGCAGACGGCTCAACCAGCGATTGCCCTTCTTTCAGGTGCAGCCCCTGCAGCATGTAGAGCGCGGTGCGGTCCTTGATCGAGCCGAACGGATTCATGCCCTCCAGCTTCAGAAGGAGCTCGTAGTCCGCATGCGGATTGAAGCGCTCACCCAGCCTCAGCATGGGTGTCGGGTTTTCGGGGCTCGGAATCAGGTCAGCGATGCTGTCGAAGACCTGTTCGTCGTACCGATAGAGTTCTTCGACGCGGGCGTTCATTGCTCTGAGTCTATATAGCTAAACCGAATGAGCAATGATCCGGCCAGATGGTCTGGTTATAGCGATATTCGATTTGGATCTATGAACATTTAGACGACTTGCCCGGCGGCCCAGCCGGACGACCATGCCCATTGAAAGTTAAAGCCGCCCAGGTGGCCCGTGACATCGACGACCTCACCGATAAAATACAGTCCAGGCTGCAGCGTGGACTCCAGGGTCCTGGACGACAGCTCGGCTGTGTCCACGCCACCCAGGGTCACTTCCGCCGTTCGGTAACCTTCGGTTGCAGCAGGCTTCAGCGTCCAATGGTGCAGGTTCCCGGCAATACGGCGCAGTGTGTCGTCCGCGATTTCCGTCAGCGGCGTTTCAGAGACCTCAGGCCAGAAAAGGGCCTGCAACTCGGTGACCAGGGCGCGAGGGAGCTGGGTTCCCAACACGGTTCGCAACAGTGATTTCGGCTGTGCCTGCTTGGCGCCGAGCAGGTAGTCGGCCGCATTCGTCCCGGGTAGCAGGTCGATTTCAAGCTCGTCGCCGGGTGACCAGTAGCTCGATAACTGCAGAATCGCGGGGCCACTCAAGCCGCGGTGGGTAAACAGTATGTCTTCGGTGAACGCGACATCGCCAATGCTGACCGCGGCGGCGGTGCTGACACCCGACAAGCGACCGGTCAGTTCGTGCATAGCCCCGGTGAATGTAAATGGCACGAGTCCCGCTTTAGTGTCGAGCACTGTGTGTCCGAACTGTCGAGCCAGTTGATAGCCGAATCCCGATGCGCCCATTTTCGGAATGGAGAGTCCGCCCGAGGCAACGACGAGTGATTCTGATTCGAAGCTACCCTTGTCGGACGCTACGGTGAAACGGTCTTTGAAAACGACCGATGTAATTTCGCAGTGTGTCTGTATTTGCACGCCTGCGCTTTCGCATTCGCTGAGCAACATCGCGACGATGTCTTTGGATGAATTGTCACAGAAAAGCTGCCCTGCCGTTTTCTCGTGGTAGGGAATGCCGTGTTTTTCGACCAGCGCGATGAAATCCCATTGTGTATATCGACTCAATGCTGAAATGCAGAAGCGCGGATTCGCAGAAACGAACCGCGATGGTTCGCAATGCAGGTTGGTAAAGTTGCAGCGCCCGCCGCCCGACATCAGGATCTTCTTGCCGATCTTGTTGGAGCCCTCGAGGAGGGTGACACGACGTCCGCGATTACCCGCGGTAATGGCGCACATGAGACCGGCGGCACCGCCGCCGATGATGATCACGTCGACTGTTGTCATGGCGAAAGGATAACAGGCGTGCTAAAGGTAATGACGAATGATCCGCAAGCAAAACAATGCCGGCACTGATATACCCATTATTCTGTTCGATGGTGTATGCAACCTGTGCGAAAGCACTGTCCATTTCGTTGTTCGCCGGGACAAGAACAGACAGTTTCGATTCGCGTCCCTGCAATCGGAAGCAGCGCAGGAAATTCTTTCGAGCTATCAATACGATTTTGACACTTTGAACTCAGTATTGCTGATCGTCGACAACACGCTGTACCGAAAATCCCGTGCCGCACTGCAGATCGTCAGGCGCCTGGATGGCGCGTGGCCGATTCTTTATTACCTGTTGTTCTGGATCCCGAAATTCACCGCCGACCCGGTTTATGACTTCATTGCTACCCGGCGATATAAGTGGTTTGGCGTGAAGTCCGAATGCTGGATACCGGACGATGAAACACGCGAGCGTTTCATCGATAATCCGGCTGGCGGCGAGTAACGGGGCAAAAACCGCGCGTCGCTGAAGGGCGCGAGAACTAGGTGCTCACACTTTCTGGGCTTTTGGGGCGTTAATTGGCTTTGAAGTTATTCGTCTGCTGCCTTACGAATAGGGCCCGTGACGACGCTCTATTCAGAAACGCTTTTTCGCAGGCAGGCCATCTGCGCCTTGTCAAAGCGCCCGTTTGGCAGACCGATCTCCGTAATGCCGCGACCATGGGTCTGGTTAGGTGGCTTCATTGTTGTGTTTACGGCAATCGCGGTGCTGTTTCTGGCGACCGCCGAGTATTCCCGAAAAGAGACGGTTCGCGGCTGGCTGGTGTCCCGCAATGGCATAGCGCGCATTACGCATAACGTCCCGGGTATCGTCGAAAGTATCGCGACGACATCAGGCAAATCGCTTCGGGCTGGTGATCCTGTCATTTACCTGTCCAGAGACACGTTCATGGAGGACGGCCGCAGTTCGGGTGATGAGATGCTGCTGGAGCTCAGGAAACAGATTGCAGCTCTCAATCGGCAAGCCGCGCTGTTTCGGAGTGAGGCCGCCATCGAGCGCGACTCTGTCGCGACCCAGTTGCAGGGTCTGCAGCAGGAGCAGGACGCTCTGTCGCGCCAAGTGGTCGAGCAGCGGCGGCGACTCGTTGCGGCATCGGACAAGCTGGATCTCCTAAAGGCGGCCGCCCGGAATGGTGCCGCGACGCAGTGGGAGGTGTTGCGCCAGGAAGATGAACGGGTCGTGCTGAAGCAGGCTCTGGGTGAGATGCGGCAACGTGAAATGGCACTCAATCGCGAGCGTGAGCGATTGACAGCACGAGCGAGGACCCTGCCTGTCGAAACCGAGCGCTCTATTTCGAACCTGATGTCCCAGCGGTCGCAGCTGCTACAGCAAGTTACCGAGCAGGAGTCCGCACGACGCGTCGTTCTTAAATCTCCGATTAGGGGAAAGCTGGCATCTCTCGAGATACATCCAGGTAGTACGGTTTTGCCAAACCAACTGCTGGCAACGGTACTTCCAGAGAACCTGGCGATGGTTGCCGAAGTGTTTGTCCCGTCCAGCGCGATCGGATTCATCAAGCCGGGACAGCGCGCACGACTGATGTACGACGCGTTCCCGCTGCAACAGTTCGGCACGTTTGCCGGCAAGGTGCAAAGTGTCTCTGAATTTATCCTGATGCCATCGGAGGTGCCGCAAACGTTTTTTCTGCGCGAAGCAACGTTTAAGGTTCAAATCGCGATTGACAGTGATTCCATTGTTCTTGAATCAGGCCGCGCATCGCTAAGGCCAGGGATGTTGCTAGCAGCAGAGATCATCCTTGAAAGTCGAAGCTTGCTCGACTGGCTGCTCGAGCCGATTCGACTCCGGCAACGAGATGCCGCGTAAGTGCGTACCCAAAACTCAAGGCGACCGTATCTGCGGATGAGCGGAGCACCCCGGCTTCCGATCATCCGCCAAACCACGGCCACCGAATGTGGTTTGACGTGTATCGCGATGGTCGCGAACTACCTCGGCGTAGGTGCTGATCTCGTCGCGCTCCGGCGGAGACACCCGACATCCATGAAAGGAGCAACGCTGAAGAACATCACTGCAATTGCCGGCACGCTTCGACTTTCGACACGCGCGGTGACCTGCCGCGTGTCAGAGTTACGTCGCTTACGAACGCCATGCTTGCTGCACTGGGGCTTCAACCACTTCGTCGTGTTGAAATCTGCTCACAGCGACCATCTCGTCATACATGACCCGGCGCGTGGTGTCGTAAAGGACTCTTATAAGCTCGCAGAAGATGCATTTACGGGCGTCGCCCTGGAAATATCACGAGGCCCTGGCTTCAAGAAAAGCCGACAATCGCCGAGACTTACATTAGGTGCAATGCTGACCCTGGATGCAGCGATTGTCCGCAAATTATCAGCCGGACTTCTGCTTGCACTGATTTGCGAAATGCTCGTGTTGGCCTCTCCTTTCTACTTACAGGTCGTGATTGATCAGGTTCTCGGTAAAGGCGACTACCTGCTGCTAAATTCCCTGGCCGTCGGATTCGGCGGGCTGCTCGTATTCCAGGTAATTGCGAACACGATGCGGCAATTGACTTTTCAATACCTGAGCCAGGTTTCCGTCTTCGACCTGACGGCCCGCGTGCTGCACAAGCTGTTGCGGCTACCACTGGATTATTTTCGAAACCGCGATCTTGGCGATATACAACATCGCATACAGTCTCTCAGGCGACTACAGGACTTTATCGTGTATTCAGCGCCGGCACTCATGCTCGACGTATTGTTTATCGTGCTGATAACGGGGCTAATGGCCATGTACGAGCCGAAGCTCACGAGTCTCGCGATCATCGCAGCGATCGCATGGAGTTTGTGGCGCGCACTGTTGTTGCCGCTCAGGCTTCGGCTGTCCAATGACATTTCGCTCTCTGAATCGTCCGTGCAGACGCATTTCCTGGAAACATTGCGCACGGTGCAGACTATAAAAATGGCGAACGGTGAGGCCACGAGGCAGTCGGACTGGCGAAACCTGTTTGCCAATGGCCTTAACCAAAAAATCAGGGCCGGCAACGTGTTGATTGTCGACAGCGCGGTTGGTCAGTTGCTGTTTCAGGGACTCCGGGTTGCCTCTGTTTACCTGCTTGCGCGGAGGGGCCTGGACGGCCGGATGAGTATTGGCATGATTTCGGCCTTTGTCGCCTACCTCGGAATGTTCATGACGCGAGCGGGTGGCATTGTTGATCGAGTGATCGAGTACAGCTTACTCGAAGTGCCCCTGAATAGACTCGCAGACATTGTCTTCAACGACGAGGAGCCCGACGGCGGCAGCAGGGGAACGCCTGCCGACTCAGCGTATGAAGTCGAGCTCAGAAACGTCGCATTTCGCTATTCGCCAGATGAGCCGTGGGTTCTTAGAGACTGCTCGTGCCGTATCCCGGCGAATGGTTTCACGGCCATTGCTGGTTGCTCGGGATCGGGCAAGAGCACGCTCCTCAGACTCATCGCCGGGGCAGAGTCGCTGTCCGTTGGCGAAGTGCTGGTGGGAGGAATAGCGGTCAAGGATTGGTGCACTCACAGTCTGCGCGAGGAAATGGCGACGGTGTTTCAGGAGGACTGCCTGCTAAAAGGCTCTGTCGCCGAGAATATTGCGGCTTTCGAAAGAAACATGGATTTTGGACGAGTTCGACAGATGGCCAGGAACGCATGCATCGATTCAGAAATCGAATCGCTGCCAATGGCTTATGAAACGCGTGTCTGTGACCTGGGCTCCTCGTTGTCGAAGGGACAAATACAGCGCATCCTGCTCGCGCGCGCCCTTTATCGCGCGCCTAAAATGTTGCTGCTTGATGAGGCGACCAGTGGGCTCGATGCGCTCTCGGAGAGACGTGTCATGGATTCTATTTCGCGGCTTGAGGCGACCCGGGTCGTGATCACCCACAGTGACCAGGTGCTGCAGGCCGCGCACGAGGTTTTGTGGCTGCACAATGGAACACTGCTATCATCCCGGCCTGAACTGAACGTATGAGGCTCAAGATGATCCCGAACAAATACCTCACCGCAGTATTCCTGATGCTATCCGTTACCAGCGTTTTTGCGGCGGATGAAAAATCGGACGATGAAAAGGACAGCTGGGACGTCAGTGCCATACCCGGAGAGCCTCGCGAAGTGTCGATCGACACGCGCAGCGGCACCTGGATGAGCCTCGATGTCAGCCCCGACGGCAAGACCATCGCCTTCGACCTGCTGGGTGATATTTACGTGCTGCCCGTTGGGGGTGGCGAGGCCAAGTCGATCAACAGCGGGCTTGCCTGGTCCATGCAGCCCAGGTTCTCGCCCGACGGCACCGAAATCGCGTTCATTTCCGATGCGGGTGGCGGTGACAACATCTGGATCATGAAAGCCGACGGCAGCGGTGCCCGCCAGTTGACCAAAGAGGACTTCCGGCTGCTGAATAACCCTTACTGGTCGCCTAACGGTGCCTACCTTGCCGCCCGAAAACATTTCACAACGGCACGATCCTTGGGTACCGGCGAGATCTGGATCTACCACCGCAATGGCGGAGGTGGCGTGGCCGTGGTCGAGCGCCCGGACGAGGCACATCAGAAAGAACTCGGTGAGCCTGCTTTCTCGCCCGACGGCCGCTATCTTTATTACACGCTCGATCAAACGCCGGGCAGTTCTTTTGTTTATGCGCAAGACTCGAACGGCGAAGTGTTTGCGATTCGCCGACACGACCTGGAAACGGGCGATAACGTTGTTTTCGTTACCGGCGCAGGTGGCGCCGTGCGGCCCGCACCGTCGCCGGATGGCAAGTACCTGGCGTTTGTTCGCCGCATACGCGGGAACAGCGCGCTGTTTCTGAAAGACCTGGTGAGCGGCGCCGAATACCCGATTTACTCGGGTCTTGACGAGGATCTGCAGGAAGTCTGGGCCGTACACGGCGTGTATCCGAACATGGACTGGATGCCCGACTCGCAGAGTATTGTGTTCTGGGCTGGCGGCGGCATCAAGCGCGTGGATATCGGCAGCAAGAACGTGACTGCAATTCCGTTTCACGTCAAAGACACACGCACCGTTTACGATGCGCCGCGCCCAAACGTCGATGTTGCGCCCGCAAGTTTTGCAACAACCATGGTTCGCAACGCCGAGCTTTCGCCGGATGGCTCGAAGGTTGTGTTCGAAAGCGCAGGACGACTTTATATAAAGAGCCTTCCCGAAGGTAAACCGAAACGACTGACCACGGATGCGACCGATCACTTCGAATACGACCCGAGCTGGTCGCGCGATGGAAGAAACATTGCATTCATAAGCTGGGATGACAAAGAGCTGGCGAACGTGCACCGGGTTCGCGCGTCCGGCGGCAAAAGCACAAGACTGACGCGTCAGCCAGGGCACTACCACGGGCCGCGATTTTCACCCGACGGCAAGTCGATCGTTTTCGAAATCAGCGACGGCGGCTACCTGACGTCGCCGGACTGGTCAGTGGATACCGGTGTATTTCTGCTCGCGGCAAGCGGCGGCGACAAGCAGAAGATCACGTCGGACGGCAGTAACCCGCATTTCGGCAGTAGAAATGACCGGGTCTATGTCACGCGCCGTGGCGAGAAAGACCGGTCGCTTGTCAGTATTGATCTCGAAGGCGACAAGGAACGGACCCATGCAAGTGGCGAACACGTTTTGCAGTACGAAGTGTCGCCGGACGATCAGCACCTCGCATTTCGGCAAAACTACCACGTGTACGCGTTGCCGTTACCGCCGGGCGGTAAACCGCTGGAAATCTCGACGAGCGTGTCCAGCATCAACATGAGCAAAGCCAGCGGTAATGGCGGCAATTATCCGCACTGGACCCATGATGGTGCGACGCTGGCATGGAGTTTGGGCGCGACACTTTTCGATGCCGGCGTTGAAGAACTGTTCGTACTGGTCGCCGAAGATGACGAGGATGCAGGCTACAAAGCCCCGACGGACGGCATTTCGATGTCGATGCGTCTTGACGCGGATGTTCCTTCGACCGTCGTGGCACTAACGGGGGCTCGCCTTGTGACGATGGCCGATGATGACGGCGGCGTCATTGAAAACGGCGTCATCGTGATTGACGGCAACCGCATTAGTGCAGTCGGCTCGTCGGGCGATGTCGAAATTCCGGCGGGCGCCAAGCGAGTCGACGTAGCCGGCAAAACCATTATCCCCGGCCTTATTGATGCGCATGCGCACGGGCCCGCGGGCGTCGGCATCATTCCGGAGCAAAACTGGGCGGCGTATGCCACGCTGGCACTGGGAGTCACTACCATTCATGACCCATCCAATGATGCGACCGAAATTTTCGCAGCCGCCGAGATGCAGCGCACGGGCCAGATTCTTGCGCCACGCATTTTCTCGACTGGCGATATCGTTTACGGCGCACGTTCCACGTACCACGCGGAAATCAACTCGCTCGACGACGCGCGCGAACATGTTCGCCGGCTGAAAGCGCAGGGCGCAATAAGCATCAAGAATTACAACCAACCGCGACGTGAACAGCGTCAGCAGGTAACCACGGCCGCGAGAGAAGAGGGCATGCTGGTCGTCTCGGAAGGTGGCTCGTTGTTCCACATGGACCTGTCGATGGTGGCGGATGGCAACAGCGCCATCGAGCATAACCTGCCGCAGTCCATGTTGTATGACGACGTACTCCAGTTCTGGGGTCAGACCAATGTGGCCTATACGCCAACGCTCGTTGTCACCTATGGCGGCCTCAGCGCCGAGACCTACTGGTACCAGGAAACGGAGGTCTGGAAGCACCCGATCCTTTCGAACTTCGTACCGCCGCATATTTTGCAACCGCGCTCGGTGCGCCGGCTCATTGCTCCGGATAACGAGTACCACCATACGACCAGCGCAGCGACCTCAAAATTGCTCGCGGATCAGGGCGTCATGGTCAGCATCGGTGCACACGGCCAGCGCGAGGGGCTGGGCAGCCACTGGGAGATCTGGAGCTTCGCCCAGGGCGGCATGTCATCGATCGAAGCATTACGAACGGCAACGACTGCGCCTGCCAAAGCACTCGGTTTCGCGAACGACCTGGGCTCGCTCGAGGTTGGCAAGCTCGCTGACCTCGTAGTCATTGACGCCAACGTCGTGGAAGATATTTTTCAGACGGACAAAGTGGACATGGTTATGCTGAATGGTCGGCTTTACGAAGCCACGACGTTAAACGAGAAAGTGACGGGCGATCGGACGACGCAGGGGTTTTACTGGCAATGACACATATTTCCAACACCATGCCGCTTGGCACCAGGTTCGGGCTTACGTTATTTCTCGTCTGTGGCATTGTGGCTTGCAGTAAGGAGCCCGTGACCGAGCCCCCGGCTGCGGCGAGCGTAGGCACGACAACGGAATATGAGTGGTTGTCTGAGGGAACGCCGGCAGGCCGGTCCACGGTCGTGCGGACCGGCGACGGTAAAATTACGGCCGAGTCGTTTGTGCACTGGAACAATCGTGAATACACGGTTAACTCCGAAATGCAGCTCGATAGCGATGGCCTGGTGGTGGCGCAGAAGATCACCGGCATTTCAGCGTTTGGCGCACCGATCGATGAGTTCTTCAGCTATGAAGACGGCGTTGCGCGTTGGCGCACGGCCGGTGACAGTGGTAGCGCGACCACGGATACACCCGGCTTTTATGTGGCTACTGAGTGGGGATCATTGAGTATCGCGGCACTGGTGCGTGCTGCCACTGCAAATATCGACGCGGAGATTGCGCTGTTACCGTCGGGAACGGCACGTGTCGAAAAGTTGACGACGGCAGACGTTGTGACGCCAACCGGCACACAGACATTAACGCTCTTTGCGATTTCAGGACTCGGTTTTACGCCAGCTTATGCATGGTTCGATGAGGAGCTCGAATTGGCGGTTCTCGATTTCGGCGGCTGGATGGGCATGCTTCCAAAGGGCTGGGACCCGGCAGAGCTCGACAAGCTAAGTGCTATCCAGACTGAACAGGATGGCCTTGTCATCGAACGAATGTCCGGCGACCTCGCCAATGTACTGAACGGCGCGGTCGTATTTGAGAACGTTGGTGTCGTTGACGTCGAGCAGGGCGTACTCCTCGAAGATCACCATGTCATGGTGGCCAACGGCAAGATCGCGGCAATTTCCAGCGACAGCATAGAGATGGAAGAAGCGCTTCGCATCGACGGCAGTGGCAAGACGCTGATGCCCGGGTTATGGGACATGCACGGCCATTTCGGCCTTTCAGACGGTGTGTTGAATATCGCCGGCGGCATCACGAGCGTTCGTGACATTGGCAGCGTACATGAACAAATCATGGAGCTTACGGCCAAGCACGATTCGGGTGAGGTTATCGGGCCGAACACCTATCGGTCGGGTTTCATTGACCAGGCAAGCCCCTACGCCACGGGCAAGACCGTCAAGTCGCTGCAAGAGGCGCTCGAGCGGGTCGATTTCTTCGCCGAGCACGGCTACATGCAGATCAAGCTCTACAGTTCCATCGATCCGACGTGGGTGGACGATATCGCCGAGCGAGCACACGGTCATGGCATGCGCTTGAGCGGGCATATCCCGGCTTACATGTCAGCGGAGCAGGCGGTACGGGCCGGCTACGACGAGATTCAGCACATCAACATGGTCTTTCTCAATTTCCTGGCGGGCGATCGCGAAGACACGCGCAAACAACTGCGTTTTACCCTCTACGGTGACGCGGCCGGGGAGCTCGATCTCGACAGCGATGAAGTGGAGGATTTTATTGCGCTGCTTGTTGAAAACGACGTGGTAATCGATCCGACGGCCGCAATATTCAATACGCAATTGGTCCACCACGCGGGCAATCCGGACCCGACATTTGCGAGCGTTGCCGATCACCTGCCGAGCTCAATTCGTCGCAGCCTGTACAAGCCGGACATGGATATGGGTGAAGACAAGGTGGATGCCTGGGCAAAGTCGGCGGACAAGCAGGCGGCCATGTTGCGCAAGCTGCACGATAGTGGCGTCCAGCTCGTGCCTGGCAGTGACCACTATGCCGCGTTTACGATTCACCGCGAGCTGGAACTCTACTCGGAGGCAGGAATAGCGAACGCCGACGTATTGAGAATCGCGACCCTTGACTCGGCACGCGTTGCCGGCGTGGATGATCGAACGGGATCCATCCGCGTTGGCAAGGACTCCGATCTCGTGCTTCTGGATGGCAATCCGCTCGCGGACATCAGTGCGATCCGCCGTGCGACGCTGGTCATGAAAGGCAACACGGCTTACCAGCCCGATGCTCTTTACAAGGTGGTGGGCGTCAAACCATTCCTGGCTTCAACGTCTCTGCAAACGCGTTAGTTGCTGACGGGCACATTGCTGCCTCCAGTCAGCATGGCACTCTGGATGACCGAAACAGCCGCCGCCGCATGTTTGTCGTAATAATGCGGCACGGCGCCAAGGAAGAACAACATGTAGAGCTTGTCGTTTGCAATAAACGCACCAGCCGTTCCCCGATAGTCCGGATTGTCAGATACGGTCGAATCAAAATCGAACATGACGCCTCGATAGCCGCCGAAGCGATGTGGACGCAGGTTCCTGGTTGTCACTGCGGCATTGCCTTCGCCAAAGTACTTGACCAGGGTTGACTTGGTCAGCTCCTCGATTTCGTTCGGCAACATGTCTTTTTTGAAAAGCGGTAGTGCAGCGGATTTGTTTGAGCTCTTCATCAGTGGTTCGCCATCAGCAACACCGGGAATGATGATCAGCTGGTCCAGCAGCGGGCCATCGTGCGTCCACAGCGCAGCGCCCTTCTGCATCGACGGTGTATGCATCGGAGGTGCCTGGTTCCAGCCGCTCGTGGCATTGACCTGCAGTCCTTCAACCGCTCTCGCGCCTGGTTCTACAAGCGTGTAGCCGGTCGCCACACATCCCGAGGTAAGGACGGCCAACGCAACGAGCATTGAGGTTCGATAGATCATCACGACTAATCCTCCAGGTAAAATTCGATCATTTCCCGATCCGAGGCGTCCGGGTCAATTTCCAGGTATTTAGCGAAATACGTTCTGGCATTTTCCATGTTGTCCTCTTTGACATACAGGTAGCCGAGGTTGCTGTATGCCCTGGCCGGCGCCTTGCCCAGTTCTATAGAGTGCAAATAGGCACTTTTCGCGAGATCCCTGTCACCTTCCTGGCCACGTTGCCGAAACATCTCGCCATAAAAATATCGGACCAGGCTAGGCTCGACGCCCAGCGCAGCGTGGCGCTCGAGCAGTTCCTTGGTGCGGCCATAGCGATTGGTATCGAGCTGGTCTTCCATCAGCAGCATGTAGTGATTGTTGAGAACGCTTATCAAGCGTTGATCGGCGACCGTTTCAGCATCGGCTGGTCCATAACGGGCCATGACGAGTTCCTTAAGGTATGCCGAGCGAAGTTTTGCGTCGGGGTGGGTCTTTCCGAATGCACCAGGCTTCTCGCGTTTTACTTCGGCCGCCTCCTCCTCGGCAATAATCTTCTGCCAGATTCCGTAAGAGGCATGCGGGTCATAGGCGGCCTCTGCAAGCAGGCGCAAGCCAAGAAGATCGGCTTCTGTTTCCTGTTCGCGGCTAAAAGACATGACGCTCAGGGCAGCCATGGTCTGTCCGAGCCCCGTGCCATATCCGGTTGCGAGTATTAACGCGATATCGACGAACGTGCCTGTCGCCAGTTTCTTCTTGAGAGCTCGAAGTGTCGCGAGTGAGTGCAGCAGCGTGTAATGAGATATTTCATGACCGATAACGGCTGCAATTTCGTCCGTGGAGTTTGCGCGGACAATGAGGCCCGTCCACACCTGCATCATGCCCGTGGCCGTCATTGATGCATTGAAGCCCGGGTTGCGGATCAGGTAAACGCGAAAGTCTTTGCAATACGCTGCGGCGACGCGGCAGACAATTTCCTGAAGATAGTCGTTCAGGTCGGGATCCCTGACAAGCAGCGCCGAATTCTTGAGGCGCTGTTCATATTCGCGCATCTCCATCCAGAGTCCCAGCTCATCCTTTGCCTGAACAGGCTCGTACCCTGGCGGAATTCTGTGATCGAGAGTTTCGTCCTCCGCGCTGCATACCGGCCAGCACGCCAGCAGGCATGCCAGCAAGACGACAGGGCGGACCTGGCTCATTGTTGCTCGCCGCTACCCCGGCTTGTTGGGATGTCTTTGAACAAGGCGCGAACAGCCGTTGCGGCGCCGTCTTTATCCCGCAGTTCACCGGCGCCGGCATTCACGACGTTGAACCACACGATGTCACCGGTTCTTAGGTCAACCAGCGAAGCAAAGCCGTGTTCCGAGCCGGTCGCCATGGCACCACCGACCGCGGCAGCCAGGATGGCCATGGCAACCCGGCCACCCGAAGCCTGGTAGTCCCTGTAATAAACGAACAGCGCGTAGTCAGCATCGTGGTTCTCGCCGATCGACGCGATTTCGGGCCCCAATGACCAGTCGAACTTGCCGTTCTTGCTGGGGAGCTTCATCATGCCGAAGTGGTGATTTAGCAACGAACTGCCGACCGCCGAGTGCAGGGCTTCATACCGTATCTCGTTCTCGCTCAGGCTGTCCTGGTTGACAAATACGAGCTCGGTACCGATCGAAGCACCATAGTCCGTCATCGCCGCGTGGAAGTTCTCGCGGGCCGCAGTGGTCCATTCGACGTTAGGTTCCGGAACACCGGAAGCCGTCAACAGGTAGTACTTCACATCAGGTGGCATCATGACGATACGCGGGTTTTCGCCAACCGACTCGAGCCGATCAATCTGCTGCACGTTGCTGGACACGACGCAGCCGGATAACAAAACAATCGATATCGGTAGTGTCGATAGCCTGATGAATCGTCGCAGGTTCATAGTCTCTCCCCGGCGTAAGCGGTACGTCGAAATTATGCCTAAGTCACTATGGACGCAAGTACTTTGATGCTCTCGGGACGAACGCTACACTGGTCGCAAGCCGTTTTTCCAAGGGAAGACACAAGTTGCTGAAAACATGGACGTAACAGAGCTCGACAGCCTGCGCATAGTCCTCGATCCGATCGGGCAGACGGGCGTGGCGCTGGCGCTCATGATCGTCATGTTCAGTGTCGCCCTTGGGCTGCGCATAGATGATTTTCGCTTCCTCCTGGACAAGCCCGTGCTGTTCCTCGGCGGTGTTTTTGCGCAGGTGCTGGTCCTGCCGTTCCTTACTTACGTGTTGATTCTCATTATTGCGCCGCCCGCATCTGTCGCGCTCGGGATGATTGTCGTTGCCTGTTGTCCGGGCGGCGCCGTGTCCAACCTGATGACGTACTTGTCCCGCGGAAGTGTCGCCGTATCGGTCGCCCTGACTACGACATCGAGCATGCTTGCAGCCCTGTTGACACCAGCGTCAATCCTGTTTTGGTCACATACCTACAAGCCCACATCGACGCTATTAAAGACTCTGGACGTGAGTCCGCTCCTGTTCCTGGCGCAAACGACCTTCTTGCTGGCTGTGCCACTGGTGCTGGGAATGACGGTCGCGGCAAGGGCGCCGGACGTGGCGGAGCGGATCCGGCGGCTCACCACATTACTGGGGAGTTCCGTGCTGGTCGGCGTCATCATCTACGGAATCGTGTACTTCCTGGATATCCTGTTCCCCGTTTTGTCGCTACTCGGCATCCTTGTCGTGATGCACAATGCTATTGCGTTCGCTACAGGTGCGGCCGCGGGAATGATCCTGTCGCGGGTTCGAGCAATGCGCAGGGCACTGACATTCGAGATAGGCATTCAGAATTCCGGGCTGGCTCTTGTTATTCTGGTCAGCCAGCTAAAAGGCCTGGGCGGCGCTGCGGCAATCGCGGCCGTGTGGGGTGTCTGGGATTTGATCGCCGGCGGGCTTATCGTTGGCCTGTTTCGTACATTGGACAATAGAAGGAACCTGCTTTGGCAGACAGGACAGAAATAGACGTCGACGCGTTTCGTAGCGCGCTGAGCTGCTTCGCAACCGGCGTGACAGTCGTTACGACGCTCGATGCGAAAGGTGAGAAGGTCGGCATAACCGTGAGCAGCTTTAATTCCGTCTCACTCGAGCCGCCGCTAATCCTCTGGAGCGTTGGTGTCGATTCAATGAGCTATGATGTTTTCACCAGCACAAAATATTTTGCCGTACATGTGCTGGCGTTGGATCAACAGGAATTATCTGATCGATTTGCGCAAAGCGGGAACAACAAGTTCGCTACGCTTGATTGTAGCGAGGGAATTCACGGCGTACCGATTCTCCCCGAGTTTGCAGCATGCCTGCAATGCAGTACGGAACATGTCTACCCGGGCGGCGATCACAAGATCATCGTGGGCCGCGTGCATCGTTGCGAGGACAGGGAAGCCGATCCGCTCATTATCCACCGCAGCCGCTTCCTCAGGAAAGAGGGTCCTGCCTGAAGAAATGTCGGGCAGGTACGAATAGCCTCACAAGCTGTGTAGCTGCGGGGCGGTGAATACCAGGAACAGCCCCAGTAAAATACCCACGCGGTAGCCCCAATCCTGAGACTTTGCGACCGGTTCTATATGGCCGCCGTGATCATGCGTTACTCCAAACGCCACGACATGTATTAACGAACCAGAGATGAACGCCTGTACGTAGGCAATACTCCGCGCTTCTGCAAGTTCGACCATGGGCCCGCCAAGGAGGTAGGAAACAGCCGTAGCGATACTGATCATCGCGAGTGCGGCGATTGCCACCGGCAGGCCCAGGTTCGGCCGCAGCGACCACCAGATCGCCATGCCGACCGGTAGCCTGTGCAGAATTACAGCGTAGGAGAGGTCGCCGCCTCGAGAGGGCAGCAGAGCGATACCGTCGATGAGCGCATGAACGATCAATCCCAGCGCGGCGATAATCAGGACCAGCTTGTGCGCTTCGTGAAACGCGCCGTGGAAACCACGCTCGATGACGACCGGAAACACAATACCGAGAACCAGGAAGGCAATTGCCAGCGCGCCGCCGATAGTCAGCGCTTCCGGAATGATATTGACGCAGATGATTCCGGCAATCGTGATGAAAATAAAGCCGTCGAGGACCTGCCTGGCAACATGGTTCCGCCGGCCGAGTCCGTAGATTATCGGGCCAAGCAGTAAAGCGGCAATGCTGAGCAGTAGATTCATAAGATTAGTTGTCGCGGTGTAGAATACACGAATGATTATGGAAAGGATGGCTATCCGACTTTTTCTCGGCTTCGTCGTATCGGCATTTTTGTGGGATGCCGCTGTTGCGCACGGCGGCGTCGTTCAGGAGGAAGACCTGTGCGTCATCAAGGTCAATTACCTGCGTGCCCATTTCAAGATCTACCAGCCCCGAGCGAGCGGCCACAAGCAGTTTTGTGAGGATTTACCGCTCGCATCCGAAAGCGTGTTTGTCATGGAGTACCAGCACGACGCGCTCAAGGGTATGCCAATTGATTTCAGGATCATTCGCGATGTTACGGGCAAAGGTCGTTTCGCCCGCATGGAGGACATCGAGCAAATAGACGACCTCGACGGAGTAACCGTGTTTTATCAGGAAGCCGTTATTGAACCTGACGTGTTCACGGTCATGCATGAGTTTGCCGGAGAGGGTGAATTCATCGGCATCGTCTCCGCTACCCAGCCCGATACGAGCAAGGTCTACGCCGCCGTCTTCCCATTCGAAGTAGGATTCACCGGTGTCGGATATTGGCCGTTCTTCATTGCCGTGCTGGTACTGCTACAGCTGCAGTACCTTGTAATGAGTGGTCGGCTAAAGCTCTGGATGAAGGGCAGGTGGTCGGGTGCTGCAAGCAGTTTTCTGATTTGTGCGGTATTGGTTGCGCCCGTCGCTGCGGTCTTCGCCGAGGATGGCGAGCTGCGTGTGAGCTACTCGACGCCGGCGGGGCCACCCGAGATCAATCGAATTCACAGCTGGATACTGCACCTGGAATCCGCGGACGGCGTGCCGGTCGAGAATGCAAACATAGAGGTCATCGGCGGCATGCCCGAGCACGATCACGGCCTGCCGACTCAGCCGAGAGTCACCGAGGAACTGGGCAACGGCGACTACCGGCTGGATGGCATGCGATTTCATATGCGCGGGCACTGGGAAATCACGGTTACCGTCGTCACTACAGAAGGATCGTCTGTAGTGGTCATACCGCTGCATTTGTGAATTCGACCTTACTCAAGATAGGTGCTGCTGTCGTTGTGGCCGTCGTTATAATCTTCGGATGGCAAAACCGGGCAATAAAACCGCTGGCATGGACCGACACGGAGATCGACGTGCTGCGTTCGCTATCGCTCACGAGTCTCCCCGCATTGCCTCCCGACCCGAGCAATGCCGTGGCAGACGATCCGCAGGCAGCGGCGTTTGGCGAGCAGCTGTTTTTTGACCCGCGTTTGAGCGCCAACGGCGGTATCTCCTGCTCGACCTGCCACCAGCCCGAGCGCCAATTCACAGATGGATTGCCTAAGGGCCAGGCTATTGGCACATCAAAGCGCAACACGCCGAGTATTATCGGTAGTGCATACAGCCCATGGTTGTACTGGGACGGTCGGCGGGACAGCCAGTGGGCACAGGCGTTGTCTCCCCTCGAAGACCCGAACGAACATGGCTCCAGTCGCCAGCAGGTCGTCGCTGTCGTTGCCGGGGACGATGCTTACAAATCTACATACCAGGCATTGTTTGAGAAGCTCGGCGACGTTTCTGGCAATGATCCTGTTGCACTGAACATTGCGTTCGCGAATGTGGGCAAAGCGATTGCCGCGTTTGAGCGCACGCTCTTGCCCACCGCAGCACGCTTCGATGATTACGTCGACGCTGTTGCCGATGGCAATTTGCAACAGCAGGAGTCGCTGTTCAGCGACGATGAAGTGTGGGGACTGCGACTGTTTATCGAAAAAGCAAATTGTACCCAGTGCCATAATGGACCGTTGCTCACGAACAATGAATTCCATAATACCGGCGTGCTCAGTTCGCCAGGCGAGTTGCCTGACAAAGGACGCGTATCCGGCGTGCAGAAAGTACTCTCGGACCCGTTCAACTGTCTGGGTGAATACAGCGATGACCCTAGGCGGCAATGTGCGGAGCTGACGTTTGTGAGGACAGGACCGGAATTGATTGGAGCAGTTCGCACCCCATCCCTGCGTAATGTGGAATTGACGTCGCCGTACATGCACAAAGGCCAGATCGCAACGCTTGCAGAAGCACTCCAGCATTACAACGAAGCGCCCGATGCGATGATCGGCCATAACGAAGCGAAGCCGTTAGCACTGGCAACTCGCGAACTGCATCAGCTGGAGGCATTTCTGAAGACTTTAACCGCCTCAGAGGCTGTCCATCAATCTGAGAGCATGTAGAGCTGCCACAGGTCTTTCTGGCTCATCTTGAGAAAGGGTTTCATGGCAAGCAGGCCGGTCGTGCCAATACTGGACTCAAGGAACTTGAGTTCCTCGAGCTTCGCCTTGGTTTCCTCGCCGGTTTTATTCGCAAAGCCGGACTCACGCATCATGAGAAGTCCCTTCGCCCTTATCGATAGTTCGGTGTGTAAACGCAGGTAGCACAGCAGGTCGACAACGATCGGCCCTTCGAACTTCTCTTTGAGCGAGTGCAGGTACTTTCCGACTTTGGACGCCGAAAGCTCGCCGGAATTAATGAGTTCAAGCAGCTCCGTATCAGCGTCAAAACCCATGCCGAGCCATTCCGAAACCGACTTCTCGCTTTGCTGGAACACGACCGCAAGCAAAACTGGCAGCGAAACCAGTATCAACAATGTGTTGACGATCGGTGCAAAGAAGAAGTGATTGAACACCGAATGCACAATGACTGCGACAACGAACCCCGGTATATACAGGGCGCGACCCCTGGTCGGCTTCTGTCCCGCGAGCGTGTGTGACACGATCGAAAATATCGCTGTGGTACCACCGTGCATGAAAGCTGTCCCGAATCCGCGCACGATCCAGGTGCCAAGTTGCATGTCAGGCAGTGCCTGCAAATAGAACAGGTTCTCGAATATTGCAAATCCGGTGCCGACCGCGAAACCGAAGATCGCCGCGTCGACGAGGAAACCGATGCGATTGCGACGCAGTAACGTGATGATGATCAGTGCTTTCAGCACCTCCTCAATAATCGGAGCAACGTAGCGAGAGAAAGGAACAAATCCAATGTCGAACCACTCAAGCCCGGCAATGTTAATTGGATAGCTGACAATTGCTGCAACACAGCCAAGCGCGATCGTACCGAGGACCCAGCGCATGGGTATCAGCTTGTAACTGTCCAGGTACATGAGCGCTGCCAGGAAGCAGCAGACGGGCAGGAGCCCGAGCACGGCATGTAACATCAAATCCGAAGTCATGCGCGTGAGTTTGTCAGAGTATTTTCAGTGACACCATGAACTCTTCGTCGAACCGGGAGCCATCCAGGTATCCCACGGCGTAGCCGAAGGACAGGGTCAGGGGATAACGTGACTTGACCCTGACCTGAAAATCGACCTGCGCACCGATATTCATGGCTTCCTGCCGCAACGCGCTGTCGTCGAGGTTTGTTATGAGTGACGTCGCAAACAACACCGGACGTGCCCAGGAGGAATAGAAGTTGGCGGTGCCTGCACGCGAAAACCGGATAGGAGGAAGATTCCACTCGAGCATGGCTCGATGGAAATTGCGCCCCGGTATCGCGTTGAGCTCGAAGCCTGGCATCGCATAAATCTCGCGGTAGCGTTTCACTTCCTGGTGATCGACATAGTTGTTGCCGAATCCGCCGAAGAAGAAATTCGCAAATTCGTCGCTTACGTTTCCGAAGGCAGCCCCGACTGCATTGCGGAACCAAATAGACGAGTTCCTTAGCGGCAGCGCAAAACCGAAATCGAAATTGCCGCCGATCTTGGGGATCGTATCTCCATCCACGTAATTGACGGTTGTGGCGATGTTCCACTTGATACCTTTCTCATCGTCCACGGCGCCGAGTGACGATCGCACATGCGAGAATCCAAGCCGGGCGTCAAAACTTGTAAGCTTGTCGATAGACGCGGGGACGTCCTGGTAACGAGGCAGGGCGTCGATGTCTGCGTAGTGGTTGAGTTCTGTCGAGAACTCCAGAAGCCGCGGGTCGTCATAGAGCAGTGCTTTCTCGTAGCCGACATAGACGCGCGTTCCTTTGCGGCTCTGCTTCGTCGGCCCAAACAGATCATAGAAATCCGCATTGTTTAGTCGTGCGCCGAGCCGCCAGGTGCCGGCGAGCGGACTGTTCTTTATTACCGAGTGGCGATAATCGACCATGACGTTGGGCCGTTCCTTCGACGGCAGGTCGCTGTCCAGGCTATAGCCCATCGCGATTCCGAGGGAATCGAGCATTACGGGATCCGAGAAATTCGTTTGCAGCGCGAGCGATACCGAGTCCTTATAGCCGAGCACGATCGGGTACAAGGATTCAAGGCGCATGTTCCTGAGTGGTACATACTCGCCACGGGCGACAACTCGTGAGTCAGCGGGCACATCGCTCTGCGGATCAACTTGCCATTCTTTCAGCTGCGGGTGTTTATTGATCGTTTCAGTGCCGAGGAAGGTCACTGCCGCGACATCCTCGATCGGCTTGGCCTTGATCTTTGCCGGGACAAAGCCCTCGCCGGTGTAGTTGAAAACAATGAGATTTTCGTTGTCCAGAGGTATCGGCCTGAAAAAACCGGTCTCCGAATTACTCACCGCTTCGAGTTCGCCGCTTTCGAGTTCATAACGAAATATGTTCGACACGCCAGTGTAGTAGGCGCTGCCGAACATGAAGCGGCTATCGGGAGAAAAGACAAAACCCTCCGGGACGGCCAGTCCGAAATCGAAGCTGGTCATCTCCTTTACGTTGCCGGCGATGAGGTCCTCGAGCCTGAAGACTTTCAGCGACATTTGGCCCTGGATATCGCCGAAAGACGCAGACAACAACTCGCCTTCCGCTGACATGTCCATGTCGAAAACGACGGTGCCGTATGGGAATGTATGTACGAGGTCCCATTCCTCGTAAGGGTACGGAATGCGCACGAGCGATATGTAGCCGCTCAAATGACGCAGGCCCCAGATTGAACGGTCTGATTTGTTGAAGACGAGCTCGCCGATGCGAGCGTCGTGCAGCAGCATGCGCGCTTTGCCGGTGTTTACGTCGACGGCCATCAGGTCGCGGTAGGCTTTGTTGTCCGCCGCATAAAAAGCAGTCTCGGAATCGGCGTCGTAGGCGACCGAAGTCACGGTGTACAGCATCGGAACCTTGACGTCCTCGAGGTGCCGGACTTTGCGTTCGTCGAGTGAGTACTCGCCAATATGAGCGACGACGCCGGGGTAGCGCATACCGGCGATCAGGCTGTTGCGTTCTGGATCGTAATACGCCCGCGACATCGAACCGAGACCGCGATCCGCCAGATTCTCGTAGTCGCTGATCGGAAATACCCGCAACGCCTCGAGGTTGCCGCGCTGGAATGCGCGTTCCCACTGGATCCAGTTGTCCCAGGCGTCGTTGAGGGGGATCCCGAATACCCGCTCGAACTCCTCGTCATAGGCACGCTTGCCGTCTCCGGTGCGCTTGATCCATTCGATCAGTTGCTCGGGTGAATAGGTATACGCCACGTAAGTCATGAAGCGCCCGCCATACAAATAGGCGTTCGCACCGACCTGGAAATCCGCTTCGACTCCTTCCGCGACAAGTCCGAGTGGATCATAGAAATGCGCGTTGTCCCGAACCATCGTCCGAAACATCATTTCGTCGTAGCCGCCCTGTGCGCGGCCGAGTCCGCCCGCCATCCAGGTTTCCATGAAGACGGCGATACCTTCAAGGTACCAGCGAGGGCTGGCGTCACGGGGTGCTGTCAGGTAGTGGTAAAAGACCGATTCAGGATGATCGGATACCGGCAGGACTTTGCCGCCGAACAATCGTCGATACTTGTTGTCGACGGGTGCTGACTGGTCCGTCGTCGCTACATGGACCATCTCGTGGTTCATCAGCGTGTACATTCGCTCCGCCGACGCAAACGTTTCGAAGCTGGGAATGATGGGCGACACTTGCAGCATGACGAGGTTGCTTGGAACGGCGGTCGCGTTTGCGTTGCCATAGTCGGCGAAGTCGACCAGCAGGACTGTGGTCTTCTCGGCCGCCGTGTAATCGAGGACTCGCTGGTGAACGTCGATCGCACCGTGATAACTCTGAATGACACGGGGGACCAGGTAGGTCTCGGTCGGATCGAAGTACAGCAGTCGAAGCTGGTCGGTCTCTACGCTCTGCAGCCCCTGTCCCTGAACGGAAAAGCTGGCGGCCATTATGGCCGCCAGCGCCAATCTGCAACTTTTCATTTTTTTATTCTTATAGTGTCAGGCTTGCTTTTCTAGTGCGTCACGGCCGCCCTTGCAGCGCTGTTCTCGAGCGCGTTCCGAAACGCTGAGCTCGAAAGTGCATTCATGAATGCCGAATTCGACAACGCCGCCTGGAAGGCCTGGCTCGATAGCGCCGCCTGGAAGGCCTGGTTCGACAGCGCCGCCTGGAAGGCCTGGTTCGACAGCGCAGCGTGGAACGACTGGTTGGACAGTGCGGCCTGGAACGCCTGGTTCGATAGTGCGGCCTGGAACGCCTGGCCCGAAAGCGCTTCGCGAACGGCGGAGTTGCTCAATGCCTCAAGAAAGGCCTGGTTGGATATCGCCGCCTGGAAGGCCTGGTTTGACAGAGCCGCCTGGAAGGCCTGGTTCGACAGCGCCGCCTGGAAGGCCTGATTTGACAAAGCCGCCTGGAAGGCCTGGTTGGACAATGCCTCGCGCACCGCCGAGTTCGCCATGGCGTCACGAACTGCCGCATTGTTCATGGCCGCCTGAAATGCCTGATTGTCGAGAGCCGCCTGCACCGCATGACTTGCCAACGCGTCACGAACTGCCGAATTACTCAGCGCGTCATGAAAGGCCTGGTTTGCCAGAGCTGCCTGGAACGCCTGGTTCGCCATGGCCTCGCGAACGGCGGAATTGCTCATCGCCTCGTGAAAAGCCTGATTGGATAAAGCGGCCTGAAATGACTGGTTCGCCATGGCTTCGCGAACGGCGGAATTGCTCATGGCATCAAGAAAAGCCTGGTTCGACAATGCGGCCTGGAAGGCCTGGTTCGACAATGCGGCCTGGAACGCCCGATTCGACAATGCAGCCTGAAACGCCTGGTTCGCCATGGCTGCGCGAACAGCTGAATTGCTCATTGCGGCGTGGAATTCGGAGTTGTTCAGCGCGGCGCGAAACTCGGAATTGGCCATTGCCTTCTGGAACGATTCATCGGCCACGAGGCGGGCGAATTCATCCGTCTGCAGGACCTCCTGAAGCTGCTGGTCGCCCAGCTGGATATCGTCAGAGCCCGGCTGCTCAGCGCGATAGCGCTCTGCCGGTGCAACCGTACCGGAAACATTTTCACCCGGCGGGTAACTCGTTCCGAAATAGGCAATTACAGCCAGGGCTGCGACGCCAATCAGGATTAATGGAATTCTCTTATTGCTCGTAGCCATCTTGTCGTCCCCTTGGGCCCCGTTGAGGGCTCTTCACTGTCTGTACTACCTAGTAATACATCCCAGGCTTGAAAAAGTTGGTGTCCATGGTAATTGCCTGATTATCAGGCCTTTCTCATGGACCCTACCGGGTGGGCATGTAGTCGAGGCTTGCCTCGTGCACGACTTTCCCACCCGCCAAAAAGCGCAGCTTGACTGTCGTCTCCCTGCCGCCCTTATTCTGCAAATACACGGCGAAACGCCGTTTGCCGTCCATGCCCAGCCTTATGCGTCCGGTCTCCGCCGAGATTTTCGTGCCGCTACTCTCGAGCTGAGCAAAACCGTTAAACCAGATTGTCCTGTCCGTGTAGTCAGCCTCGACTTCGATCGGCCGCACGGCCACGAGGTCCATATCCAGGATGAGCATGGCACCGGAGCGGCGAAGGGCAACCTTGCCGGCAACTTCGGGTTTATCGAAGGCAACAGCGCCGAGAACCTCGGCGTCAATGGGGTCCGCGATAGTGCCGACGAGTCCGGTGACGTCATCGAACGCCCCGGTCGAAATCTGTCCTGAGTGCAGCAGGCTCAGCGTGAGGAAAATGCCGGCTGCAAACGTGACTGAATGCGTCAGCGCAGGAATCGCGAAGATCTTTTGAAAGAAACCCGGAGATTCGGGCTTCGTCCTGGCAGGTTTCATGGAGCTCATAATTACGTGCCGCATATGCGGCGGCGGGTCAATGGCATCCACGGCATCGAGCGTCGAGCACAGCGACGCAAGCTCTTCATGCAAGGCCCGGCCCTCGACGCTTTCGGCCAGAAAGGCCCGCAATTCGCGTCGATCGCTATCGCGGATTTCGCCATCGATATCGGCGTTGATCAGGTCCAGGTGCTTTTGGTCAATAGCCATCAGTGTATGCCGCTCTGTGTCAGTACGTCTTTAAGCTGCTGTCGTGCTGAATAAAGACGCGATTTAACTGTCTTGTCAGGAATCTCGAGAATCTCTCCGATCTCGCCATAACTGCACCCCAGAAAATGCTTCAAGACAATAACGGTCCTGTAGTCAGTGTTGATAGCCATTAGTGCTGCCTGTACACCTTTCGAGAGATTCGCACTGTCGACCTCCTGTTCGAGACTCCTGCCTTCGTCTACCGCTTCATGTTTCAGCGGTTGTAGCCGTTTCGCCTTGCCAAGCCAGTTGATCGACTCGTTCAACGTGATTCGGTAGATCCAGCTGAAAAAGCGGCGCGACGGGTCATAGTGATCGATGTTCTCGAAAACCTTCAGAAAAACCGTCTGGGTGACATCCATTGCGTCATCCCTGCTATCTAGCATGCGAAATGCTGCGTTAAACACGGGTTTCTCGTATTTGACCAGCAAGGTTTCGATGGCCTTGCGGTCACCGCCTACGCACCGCTCAATCAAGTTTGTATCGTCTGTCTTACTCATACGTACAACTGACCCGGCAAAAAGTTGGTCTGGACGCGATTCGACTTACTTATTCTTTTGCTTTTATGTCGAAAATGGCGTTGAAGCCAGAATAGCGGAATACGTCGTATATGTGATTGTTGACGTTGGTGATTTTTAGCGCTGCGCCGCTCTCGGCCAGCCGTTTCTGCGTCTTTAGCAGTATACCCAGACCGGCGCTGGAGATGTATTCCAGACCGGAAAAATCCAGGGTCCGGGTATCGGCGATTTCATCCATGAACGACTGTGCCTTGGCGCACTGCGATGCGTCCAAACGCCCGCTGCACATGACCTCCCCGTCGTCGCCGTAGTCAATTTCGAACATATTGTTATCCTGACTCCTTGGTAAATATTACTCTACTTCGGCGATTATGGTAGTCGTACTCGAGTTCATCGACGATGTTTTGCAGCAGGTGAAGGCCGAGTCCACCGGGCGTTCGCTCTGCAAGCGGGGCGCCGATATCGACATCGGGAGCTTGGGTTACGTCGAATTCATCAACATCATCTTCAGTTAGCGTCACCGTAACAGCTCTTCCATCAACCACAATGTCCACGCCGATCTCGCTGTCGGTATCCGGGCTGTATTTCACCATATTGGTAAATAGTTCTTCCATCGCGAGGTGCACCGGAAATCGAACGGCCTCACCGATTTCGTTCGCCGCAAGAATCTCTTCCGCAAACTCATAAATCGCGGTGAGTGAATCGTAGTCTCTGGCGAACTGTCTGTGCATATCGTTCGGAACGTTTTACTCCGGAAGCCGTCGTGCGAGTACGATGGTAATGTCATCGGCCTGTGGCGCCGAGCCGCCGTGTTCCCTGGCGCCTTGCATGATCATCTCGACGAGATCCTGGGCGCTTGCGTCCGGGTTGTTGTCGATGATGTTGATGACACCCTGCTGGCCGAACTGCAGGCCGGATTCGTTTTCATACTCATATATGCCGTCGGATATCAGACCGAGTATATCGCCCGGCTCCAGTCGTGAGACAACAGCCTGGCCAAGATCGGTTTGCGGCATGTAGCCTAATGGAAATGTCGTCGCTTCGTGCCAGTCGTATTCGTTCCTGCGAGCGTGGAAATGCATGATCGGGCCCTGTCCGCCCGAGTGGAATGTCACCGTGTCGGTTGTTGCATCCAGGAGGCCGAAGAACCCGGTGACAAACCTGTCATCAGGCAGGTCCTCGCAGAGCTGATTGTTGATTTGCACGAAGGCATCATCGAGACTCGAGTTCAGTCGAATGGCGACGCGCAGCATGGCGCGAACCTGCGTTGCGCTAAGCGCCGGACCAATTCCATGCCCGGTCGCATCACCCATCAGCAGGAACAAGCGCTTGTCGTCGAGCGGCACAAAATCGTAAAGATCGCCACCGGTCTGGTCCGTTGGCGCGAACGCACCACCGAACTCGTAGCCCGAAATTACGGGCATGCGCTTGGGTAATGTGCCCATTTGAACGTCGCGGGCGACTGTTATTTCCCGATCGAGGCGTTCGGACTCGATGATCTGTTCGGTAACTGCGGCGCGGTGCAGTACGACGGCAGCCTGCGCGGCGAGCGCTTGCGCCACGTATTCGTCTTTCTCGTCAAACACGCCGTTTTTCTTGTTGAGTATCTGCAGAACACCAACAAGGGAGTCTTCGTAGCCAATCAGCGGGATGGTCAGCATACAGCGCGAGCGATAGCCCGACAGCTTGTCTATGTCCCGGTTAAAGCGGTCATCCGCGTAACAGTCCGGCACGTTTATGAGCGTTCGTGTCTGGGCGGATTCACCGACAATGCCTTTGTCGGCCGGAATACGAATTTGCTCAAGCCCGGTGCCAACGCGTACGACCAGCTCATTGGCGTCGCTGTCGTAAAGGAAGACAGTACCGCGATCAGCGTTGAGTACCCTGCGGGACGCATCGACAACCTCGGCGAGCATCGTATCGAGATCGAAAGGCGCAGCGAGCTTGCGTGTGACTTCGAGAATCTGTCGCAGCGCCTGCGTGTCGTCGATACCCTGGGCCATGTGTCAGTAGCTCTCGTTTTCCTCGGTCATCGGGAGTCGAACGTACTTGATCTCGATATCTGATATCCGCGCAACCATACGTTCCGCAAGCTTCGGGACCTGGAAGCTGGAGTGTTCGAGGGCACGCTTGGTTACCAGGGTCTCCGCGTGGATGGCGAGATCTTCGCCGAGCTTCGATGCCGTATTCACGGGGTCGCCGAAAAACTCCAGGTCCCCAATCAGCAATAGGCGGCCGTAGTCGATACCTACCGACAAGAAGATATGCTCGTCGAGCTCGAAGGCGTGATTCGATTTGAACAGTGCCGCATTGATATCGAAACTCGCCTGGATCGCATCATCCGGCGTTTCGAAGAAGGCATAGCAGTTGTCCGCCTCGCATTTAAGCAACATGCCGTTATTGGCGGCGATGATAGGGGCAATTACGCGCCTGGCACGATGAATCAGCTTCAGGAAATGACACACGCCGCGTTTTCTCGAGGTGCTGGAAAAGCTCGCCATATCCGATATGAATACGGTGCCTTCGACACCGAATTTGTCGACGATTCCTTCGCGAATCGCCTCGGCTTTTTCAGCATCGTGTTCGTCGGCAAGTGCTGCGATCAGCGAGTCAAATTCGGCGTGTCCGGTTAATGGCCCCAAGAGAGTTGTCTCTGCCATGAGTGTCCCCGTTATATTTGTTATGTTGCGGCAGCTTTATGCACAGTATATCTCCCCCTTGAGCGAGATGTACCCATAGTGCTTTGAGCATTGTCACGAATTGCCCCTGTCGGGCGGATCGCAACAGATGTAATATCGTAGCAAGACAACGACTTTGATGTTTCATATTCTGGAATAAGGGATGAGCGCCGTACTTGAAGGTGACAAGCGATCGATTGCCGAACTGATTGCGGACCAGCAGCCGGGATATGCTCTCGAGCAGCGTTTTTATACGGATCCTGACATCTATGAGTTAGAGATCGAACGCATTATCAATCGCAACTGGATACTCGCAGGACATGTATCACAGCTACCGGAACCGGGCGATTTCAAGGTTGTCGATGTTGCTCGCGAGTCCGCAATTATTGTGCGTGGCACGAATGGCGAACTGAAAGGCTTCGCCAACGTTTGTCGTCACCGCGGTTCGCTCGTTTGCCTGGAGCATCGGGGTCACGCGGATAAATTCGTTTGTCCGTATCACGGCTGGACCTATGATATCGATGGCCAGCTGTTTGCGGCACGTAATATGCCTGACGACTTCGACATGGCGACGCACAGCTTAAATCCTGTATCGGTCGATGTCATTCATGGGCTGATTTTCGTCTGTTTTACGGATGCGCCTCCGTCCCTCGAAGGGGCTAAGCGAGATCTCGCCGAGCCGATGGCGATGTTCGATTTCGAAAACCTCAAAGTCGCGGCACAGAAGAGTTACGAAATTCCGGCGAACTGGAAACTCTCGATCGAGAACTACCAGGAGTGCTATCACTGCGCGACGGCGCACCCGGAGTACGCGCGCATGCACACGTTGATGCTCGATGCCGAAAAGCGCGAACGGGTGCAGGGGAGCATGAAGGCACGAATGGCGGCCTGCGGCGTGAAAGATCTTTACATTTATCACGTCGATACGGCTGCGCGCCCCGGTGAAATAGGCTATGGCTATAGCCGCACGGCGCTGTTCGACAAGTACAGAACCGGCAGCAAAGACGGCGGCCCTGTCGCGCTGCTGCTCGGCGATCTCACGGACTATGACGGCGGCGCTTCAGACTTTACTTTCGGCCCGTTCTCGTTTCTGCTGGCTTACAGCGATCACGTTGTCGCTTACGTATTCACGCCCGTCGATCACAAGAACTCGACCTGCGAAATCTACTGGCTTGTGCGCGGTGATGCCGAAGAAGGCAAAGACTACGACGTCGATGCCTTGACCTGGCTCTGGGACGTCACGACACAGGCTGACAAAAAGATAATCGTCAATAATTCGAAAGGCGTGCACTCGAAGTACTATCGGCCCGGGCCATTCTCCGGAATGGAGCGCCCGGAACGCGTTTACATCGAATGGATTCTGCAGGAATTGCAGAGACCTTAGGAAAATTTCGTGCGAACAAAAAAATGCCCGGCGTTGCCGGGCATTTTCTGTTGTTAGTGAGTGACGATCTCGTTACTTGATGATACGAAATTCATCGGGCACCAGGCGGATATGGTGAATCCAGAGGCCGCCGTCCGGCCGCGATGCCACCCAAATTTCTTCAAACTCGCCTTTGTGCACGCGCACGCCCATCGGCGGGATGCCGTTGGGTCCCAGACCTGCATCGCGCGGATTACATTTCGGCGACTTCGGGTTACAAGGCATATCGCCGTCACCGCCGCCATTACCACCGGAGGAACCATCATCGTAGCTGTTGTAGCTGTCCAGATGCGCATACATTGCCGCCAACAGGTCGTAATCGTGCTTATTCGGCGAAATGCTGTTCGGGTCCTGAGAGTAATCCATGCAGGTCTGCTGGCTCGAACCGTCTTCGCTCGTGTGACCCAGCCCGAACACGTGGCCGATCTCCTGGCACATGACGTGGCGCTTTTCGTTCGGGACGGCCCAGTACGAGGAATAACTGTCGTTCACTTTCGCCGTACCGCGGTCTATATGGCCGTTGCTGTCGAGGCCGATCGAGGCGAGGCCGAGCCAGCCGTTGAAACCGTAGGACGCGTTGCAGACCCGCATCTGGCCAGCGGTCATCTTGCACTGTTTGCGCGCGCGGTTGGAGTCGTCGGCGGCATCAAATGCCATGTCCAGCGCGGAAGACACATTCCACTCGGTAAGCGCGGCGGCGAGTTCGAACTGCCAGTCGCTTGATACGCTATCGACCACCTTCAACGGCAGCGGATTCGCGGTGCGTGCCCAGTGGTAGTTGTTCCAGGTGTGACCCGCTGTCGCGTAGTGAGAGAATAAGAGAAGGCTGCCGGCGAGTACGGCAACAGAACGCATTTTCATTAAAATTCCCCAATCCCTAGATTTGCGATCGTCCTACTATACTTTAAATGGGCAGCAGGCCCCGTCAAATACGGGGCTTATGTCACATTTGTTTACAGTTGCATAAGCGATTGATCGGCTTCAAATCCGGTACCGGCCGCGTAATCAGGTCCGGATTCGGCGCATCGCGACCCAGGCGATCAGTACACCGAAACTTACAGCCGCGATGATCAATGTCGCCAGTGCGTTGATGTCTGGCGACACGCCGAGTTTCACTTTTGAAAATATATACATCGGCAACGTGCTGCTGCCAGGACCCGACACGAAACTCGCGATCACGAGATCGTCGAGCGACAGCGTGAAGGCCAACAGCCAACCGGCAACCATGGCGGGCACGATCAATGGCAGCGTGATGTCGAAAACGACGCGTACCGGCCGGCCGCCCAGGTCCATCGCCGCTTCTTCCAGTGATTCGTCCATCGATAGCAATCGCGATTGCACGATCACGGCTACGTAAGCCATCGAAAACGTCGTATGCGCAATGGTGATCGTTGTAAAGCCGCGCTGACCGGGCCATCCGGTGAGTTGTTGCAGGGTGACGAATAGCAGCAGCAGCGAGAGTCCCGTGATGACCTCTGGCATGACCATGGGCGACGTGATCATCCCGGAGAACAGCGTTCTGCCTTTGAATCGTCCAAACCGCGCAAGCACAAGCCCGGCCATCGTCCCGAGGATCGTCGCGATAGTCGCAGAAGTGAAAGCGATGCGGAGGCTGAGCAACGCGGCATCCAGCACCTGGTCATTTCGAAAGAGTTCACCGTACCAGCGTGTCGAGAACCCGCCCCAGATGGTTGCGATCCTAGAATCGTTGAACGAATACACCACCACGAACACCAGTGGTATATAGAGAAACGCGTAACCGAACGCGAGTACGGAAATAACGAAACGCGAGTGTGACTTCACGCCGCTGCTTCCTCGTCCTTGGCCTGGTATCGCTGCAACAACACGATGGGTACAACAAGCAGCAGCAGCAGAACGATCGCTACGGCCGAGGCGAGCGGCCAGTCGCGATTGACGAAGAACTCATCCCACAGCACCCGACCGATCATCAGTGATTCGGGGCCGCCAAGAAGGTAGGGAATGACGTACTCGCCCATCGCGGGAATAAAAACGAGCAGGCAGCCGGCAATGACGCCGGGTTTTGCCAGGGGCCAGGTAATGTCCCAGAAAGCCCGCGTGCGGGACGCACCGAGATCCTGCGCCGCCTCAACCAGGTCCAGGTCCATGCGCTCGAGGGTCGCGTACAGCGGCAGAATCATGAACGGCAGATACGAGTAGGCAAGACCGACAAAAATTGCAAAGTCGGTGTACATCAGCTGAATTGGCTGCTCGATGAGTCCCAGCCACATCAACGTGTTGTTTATTACTCCATAATTATTCATGAGCCCCATCCATGCGTAGACGCGAAGCAGGAAGGAGATCCAGAATGGCAGCACGATCAGCAGCAGCAGCAAGCTGCGAGTCGATGCGGATGAACGGGCGACGCCGTAAGCCATCGGGAAGCCCAGGGCGAGGCACAGCAAGGTGGCCATGCCGGCCATGACGATCGAGCGAAGATACGTTATTGCGTAAAGCTTATCGGTCAGCAGGAATTTGAAATTGTCGGCGGACGCGCTAAGGTCACCCTGCTCGTCGAACGTTGGCGTGAAGGGCGGTTGGGCGATGATCGGGTCGGCCAGACTGATCTTGAGAATGATGGCAAACGGCGCGAGAAAAAACACGAGTAACCATAGATAGGGTACGGCTACCGCAACCTGGCGCCAAAGTTGATCCCTGTTCAGTGTATTGTCGCCCGGCATTTGTCCTAGTCCAGCAATACGACGGCACTGCGTGGCCGCCACGATATCCAGACTTCATCTTCCCATTCGAGGAAACGGGTTGCCGACCGGCGCCTGTTCTGCGAACTGACCAGAACGACCTTGCCATTCGCAAGCTGTATGCGATAGATCGACAGGTTGCCCAGGTAGCCGAGATCATGCACGACGCCCTGAACCCTGGCGTCGTCATCGTTATCGGGTTCGTTTTTGCCAACAAATATCTTTTCAGGCCTTACGGCAATACAGACAGATTGCCCGACCTCGACATCGTATTGACCCAATGCTGTGAGAGCAGCGCCTGTGTCTTCGCAGTTAATAATAATTGAGTCTTCAGCGATGCGTTGTACCGTCCCTTCGAAGGTATTGATAGTGCCAATAAAGTCCGCAACAAATCTGCTGGACGGATACTCGTAAATTTCCAGCGGCGTACCTATTTGCAAAAATCGGCCTTCTTCCATGACCGCAATGCGCGTCGACAGGGTCATAGCCTCTTCCTGGTCGTGGGTGACAACGACAAAAGTGACGCCCAGCTTGTCCTGTATATTCATTAGCTCAAACTGGGTGCGTTCGCGAAGCTTCTTGTCCAGCGCGGCAAGCGGCTCGTCGAGCAGTAACACTTTTGGTTGTTTGATAAGTGCTCGAGCCAGCGCGACGCGCTGCCGTTGGCCACCCGAGAGTTGATCCGGCTTGCGTTTGCGAAAGTCGCCGAGCTGCACCAGCTCGAGCATCTCGTCGACGCGCTTGTCGATCTCTCTTCTTGCCAGGTGCTCCTTTTGCAAACCGTAAGCAATGTTTTTTGAGACTGACATATGCGGAAAAACAGCGTAGGACTGAAACATCATATTAACCGGGCGATCATAGGGCGCTTGGTGAGTAAGCTCGACGCCGTCAATTTCAATCGACCCACTCGTCGGAATTTCAAATCCGGCGAGCATCCTCAGCAGGGTGGTTTTGCCGCAACCCGAGCCGCCGACGATTGAAAATAGTTCGCCTTTGGCAATATCGAGATCGACGTTGTCAACGGCAACGAAGTCCCCGAAGTGTTTGCTGATGCCCCGGATACGAATGAAATCTTTCATATGCCGCTCTTGACCCGGGCAAATGCGCGCGTGCGGGGGCGCTCCCGCTTGGGGTCTGCAGAGAGGATGGGATAAAGACGTCTCCAGGTTTCTTCGTCCGGGAATATAGACGGGTTGTTTAGTATTTCGGGTTTAACGAATTCCCAGGAAGCGCCGTTCGCATTCGCGTAAAAAACCGTATTCGCAATATCCGCTGCGATATCCGGACGCAGCAGGAAGTCGAGGAACAGGTACGCATTGTCTTTGTGAGGTGCGTCAGTGGGTATGAACAGACCGTCGACCCAGAGGCCGGAGCCTTCTTTCGGAACCGTATATCGCAGCTCGATATCGATACCGGCTTCTTCGGCGCGAGTCGATGCCTGGGCGAAGTCGCCGGACCAGCTCATTGCAACGCAGACTTCCTTGTTCGGCAGGTCAGAGATCATTTTCTGATTACTGAAGTAACGGATGTAAGGACGCACGAGCTTCAGCTGCGCTTCAGCCGCAGCGAGGCTGTCATCGTCAACGGCGTTCGGGTCGAGGCCCAGGTACGCGAGCACCATCGGGAACAAATCCGTGGGGCCATCCAGCAGGCTTACGCCACAGTCGGCGAGCTTCGACACGACGTTAGGGTCAAACAGGACGTCGCCGCTGTCCATGGGGTGGTCCGGAAGTCGCGCACGAACCATTTCAACATTCCAGGCGTAGCCGGTGGTGCCCCAGTGGTACGGGATATTGTATTCGGTAACCTTGTCGTAGACGTTGATCCTGGCGACCACTTCGTCGTCGAGATTCTTCAGGTTCGTCAGCTTGCTGTTATCGAGTTTTTCGAATATTCCGATCGGCGCAAGGCGCGAAGAGAACTGGTTGCTGTGTACCACGATGTCGTAGCCGCTGTTTCCGGCAAGCAGCTTTACGTCAACAACCTCGGACGAGTCATAAATATCGTAGTTGACCTTGATGCCGTATTCGGCCTCGAATCTATCCAGTGTGTCGGGAGCGATATAGTCGGCCCAGTTGTAAACATTGACAACGCTCTGGCCGCGCGATGTGTTACCGGATTCGCCTGAGCAGGCACCAAGCAAAAGGAAAACTGAATATAGGGCAGTGCGAAGGCTCGCTCGTGCAGTCACATTCCGTCCAGTCCGCGCTTTAACAAGGATCTGGCGATTATAAGCCGTTGGATCTCGCTTGTGCCTTCCCAAATTCGATCAACGCGTAGTTCGCGGAAAAAACGCTCGGCGACGTTTTCGCGCATATAGCCGCGGCCTCCGAAGATCTGTACCGCCCGGTCAGCCACGCGATTCGCCATTTCAGACACGTACAGCTTCACCATGGAGCAGCGGCTGTGCTGCGCTTTGAGGTCTTCACCACGGTCAGCGGCGCGAGCGGCGTCGTAGGTCATGAGTCGCGATGCATAAAGCTCGGTCACGCTGTCCGCCAGCATGAACTGAATCGCCTGCTTTTCACTGAGCGGTGCGCCATCGATGATACGTTCGTTGGCAAATGCCAGTGCTTCTTCAATAAGTCGCGCCGCCGCGCCGCAGCTGCGCGCGCCGATCATAAGCCGTTCGTGCCGAAACCAGCTGTGCGTGAAGGCCATGCCGTCGCCTGGATTACCAACACGCTGCGAGGCTGGCACCCGTACGTTGCTAAAAAGATAGGTAGGATGATGGGCCGCGTAGGTATGACTGAACGTGGGGTTTGCGATGATCTCGATGCCGTCAGTGCCTTGGTCCACGAGAAACAGTGCTTCGTCGTCTTCATCGGGCAGACGTGCCTGGAACCAGAAGAAGCTCGCGAGGTTCGCACTGGTGACGTACCATTTTTCGCCGTTCAGCAGATAGTTGTTACCGTCCCGAGTCGCTGTCGCCTCCAGGGCCGAGATGTCGGAACCCGGACCCGCTTCCGTAATCGCGTAGCAGTCTTTGTGCTCGCCGCGCATCATCGGCACGATGTATTTTTCGATTTGCTCGCTGGAGCAGGCATCGAACATCCACGACTGGGCTTCAGGAAAGCACCACGACAGGGCATTGGTTACACGGCCGAGCTGCTCCCAGATCGCGACCTGCGATTCCATGGGCAGCTCGAGGCCACCGTGGCTTTTAGGTACGTCAATCGCCGTAAATCCGAGCTCTATCGCCCGCTGCTTGTTTCGTTTCGTGATCTCATCGGGTAGCACGCCGTCGTTGAGTTCGGCTTTGACTTCGTGCGGCTGCAGGTAATTATCGGCATACTCCCGAGCTTTCTTCTGCCATCGATGTGCGTCTTTGCTGATGTCTATGTGCATCGAGATCTCACTGCGGAAAATGTTTTGGAAAAACGCCGTGCAAATATTCAAGCACAGCGACCATCGCTTTGTGCCGGTCAAATGATGCTGGACTAATGAGGCACGACAACCACAGTCCATTGGTCATGGATGTCAGTACGATGGCGATCGATTCGGCAGTAACGCCCTTGTATCCACCGTCGGCAATAATCTGGCCGGCAAGATTTTCGACTATGTCGTCGTAGTATTGATCGCGCTCATCGCAGATTTCGCGATAAGTCGGTCTGGACGTGACTTCACCCCAGAATGCGAACCACACGGCGACCTTGCGGCGATCACAGATGGAAGGGCGCAGGTCGAGCTCGATCAATGCCAAAAGCTTCTCTGCGGCGCCAGGTCCGGATTTTTCATAAGCTTTGTTGAACTGCGCTTTGTATTCGTCCGCGAGGTAGCGAAGCGTCTCCGTGAGCAGGTTTTCCTTGCTCTCGAAATGAAGATTCACGATGCCCTGTGAGAGTCCTGCTTCTCCAGCGACATCAGCAAGCGTTGTGCTTCCCATGCCTTTGCGGGCGATGCATTTCATCGTCGCCTCGATCAGCTGCCGGCGGCGCTGCTCGCGGCGCGCCGTCCGTTTGGCATTTCTGGCTGTGGCTACCATGCTTCAATCATGCCATAATATGAATGAATACTCATTCATTTTTCTGTGGGAGCGCTCATGCGCAGCCTGGCCCGATCCAACCGGCACTTCAAACGCGCAAATCAAAAGCTGCCGCTCGGGGTGTCCTCGAACTTCCGCTACTGGGGCGATGACGCGACGATCTATGTCGATCGCGGCAAGGGTGCGCGCCTCTGGGATATCGATGGCAACGAGTACATCGACTATCGCCTCGCGTATGGCCCGATCATCCTCGGCTATGCGGACCCTCGCGTTGACGAGGCGGCGAGAAAGGGCATGGACGTGGGTGGCGTTTTCGCACTGTCCACCGAACTCGAATACGAGGTCGCGTGCCGGATCAACAAGATGGTGCCGGCGGCTGAACTCGTACGATTTTCAAATTCCGGCACTGAAGCTGTCATGGCCGCGTTGCGCATCGCACGTTCTTTCACGGGCAAAGACGGGCATGTCGTCATGGAAGGCGGTTACCACGGCGTGTTCAGCGAAGTGATGTGGTACTCGGAAGTCGAAGACTGGGAGCCGGGCGACGGCAAGCCTGACCTCCTGCCCTATGGCGACGGCGTTCCGGCAATAACGAAACGCCTTTTTCATCCGGTGCCGTTGAACGATTCGAATGCGCTTGAGGACCTCATGAAGCGCAAGCACGAGGAAATTGGCGCTTTCCTGGTCGAACCCATCATGGGGAACTGCTGTGCCATCAGTACGCGCAGGCAATACATGAAAGACGTACGCGAGATCTGCGATCGCTATAACGTGTTGTTGATCGTCGACGAAGTCAAAACAGGCTTTCGTGTTGCCAAGGGCGGCGTTCAGGAGTTGTTTGGCATCAAGGCCGACCTGTGTACGTTTGCGAAAGCCATCGCCAACGGCTACCCGATCTCGGTTGTCGCCGGGCGCGAAGACATCATGCGACACGTCGGCGACAGCGTCGTACACGGCGGCACCTTTACCGGTCATTCGGTCTCGCTTGCGGCGGCGGCAAAGACGCTGGAAATTCTCGATGAAACGACGGCGCTCGCCGACATCGAAAGCTATGGTCGAAAGCTGCAGAAAGGTCTCAGCCATATCCTGTCGAGACGTGGAGTTGCGCATAGCTTTACCGGACATCCCGCGCTGATGGGTCTGTTTTTTGCCGATAAAGCACCGAGCAATTACCGCGAGTGGGTCAATTCGGATTACGAGTTTTACGACGCACTTGCGCCGGAGCTTCACGATCAGGGAATACTCGTTGAACCGGATTCACGAGAACCCTGGTTCCTGTGCGAATCTCACAATGTGGGATGCCTGGACGAAACGCTGGACAAATTCGAAAAGGCAGTAGACATTACGTTGTCAAAACTCGAAGAAAAAACCAAAGCAATGAGCTCGAATAAATGAAAACCTATGACGCGATTGTCGTTGGCGCGGGACACAACGGGCTGACGAGCGCCGCTTTCCTCGCAAAAGCCGGTCTCGATGTCGTTTGCGTCGAAAAAAACGACTATATCGGCGGTGCGGCGGTCAGCCGAAATCTTTACAAGGACTGGTGGTACTCAAACTGCTCCTACGTTTGCAGCCTGTTGCGACCGGAAATCTACCGGGCGCTGGAGCTGCACAAGCATGGCCTGCAGGTAACGCCATACGGCGGTTCCGTGACATTCATGGAGAACGGTGACTACTACGGCTCCTACCATGACGCAGAAGTCGCCTACCGTGAGATGGCCCGGTTCTCGCGGCACGATGCCGATGCTTACAAAACGTATTCAGCCGATACCATGCGGCAATGCCGTTTCATTCGCGATTTCCTGCTCAGCACTGCGCCGGACCCGACCTCGTTCAAACCAAGCGACATAAAAGAGCTCATCAGGATCGGTGGCAAGTTCCTGGACATGGGCGAAGATCGCATGTACGACACGATCCGTTTCTGGACGATGAGTGTCGCCGAATACCTGGACGAATATTTTGAGACGGACGTCATCAAGGCAGCATTATCCGGCAGCGGCATTATCGGTACGGCACTTGGCATTCATTCACCGGGTACGGCTTATGTGCTGTTGCATCACTACATGGGCGACGTTGACGGTAACGTCGGCTCGTGGGGTTTTGCACGCGGAGGTATGGGGGCGGTATCGAAGTCCATAGCCGGCGCGTTCCAGGCGGCAGGCGGCGAGCTACGAACCGAAGCCGGTGTCGATCAGATTGTCGTGAAGAATGGCAAGGTAACGGGCGTCGCGCTTGAGAACGGCGATGAGATATCGGCACCAGTCGTCGTTTCTGCCATGGACGTCAAGCGCACTTTCCTGACCTGCATGGACAAGAAGGATTTGCCGGCGGCTTTCCACAAGCGCGTTGAGAACTTCAAAATTCGAGGTTCGTCGGGGAAAGTAAACATCGCACTCGATGGTATGCCAACGTTCCCGGCGCTGCCCGAGGGCAGTTCGCTGTATTACAGCGACATGCACTTTATTGATTCGATGGAGCGCATGGAGCGCGCCTACGACGATTGGAAGGACGGCACATGGTCGAAGGATCCGTACGTCGATATGGTCATCCCGACATTGAGCGATCCGACCATGGCACCCCCGGGCAAGCATTTCATGAGTTGCTTCGTGCAGTACTGTCCGTACCAGGTTGAAGGTCGCGCCTGGACGAGCGAAGAAAAAGACGCGTTCGGCAAATCCGTTATCGACCAGATTTCGAACTATAGCCCCGACTTCAGGGACCTGATTCTGCACGCTGAGATCCGGACACCGCAGGACATCGAGGCGGAGATCGGAATAACAGAGGGCAACATATTCCACGGCGAATTGACGATGGATCAGCTGCTGTTCAACCGGCCGGTACCCGGCTACGCACAGTACCGTGGCCCTGTTGACGGATTGTATATGTGCGGATCGAGCACGCACCCCGGCGGTGGCGTTATGGCGGCACCGGGTGCCAATGCAGCTCGGGAGATTCTTTCCGACCTCAAACGCCCGAATACGGTACCGGAGACTTTCGGCGATGACTGACCGATACGACGCGATAGTGGTGGGAGCCGGACACAACGGCCTGGTTTGTTCGGCGCTGCTCGCAAAAGCCGGCAAGAACGTGCTGGTACTCGAGGCAAACGAGCAGGTCGGTGGCGCCGCGGTGACGCGCGAGTTTGCGGATGGCTACTCTGTCTCGGCATGCGCCCACTTGCTGTACCAGCTGCAGCCCGAGGTGCGCAAGGAACTCAAGCTTGCGCCGGCCTTATCCAGTGAAGACATGACGACCATTGCCCTGGCCGGGAATAGCAAGCATGTTCGGCTGAAAGGCAACTCAGTTGAAGGCGTATCCGACGAGGATGCGGCCAGCTATAAGCGCTTCAGAAAGCGCATGATGCGTTTCGCCGACCTGCTGAGGAAATACCTGAACAAAGCGCCGCCCCGCCTCGGCACCAAAAACAGGAAAGATCTCATGACGCTGGGGCAGCTGGGTTTTGATATACGCCGCCTGGGCAAAGAGGAGATGCAGGAATTTCTGAGACTCATCGGCATGAACATTCACGATGAGGTCAACGAACGCTTTGCAAGCCCGCTGTTGAAAGGCGCAATTAGCCTCGATGCGGTGCTTGGCACGCATTTGGGCCCACGTTCGCCGAATACGATCATGACCTATCTGTATAGACTCGCGGGAGATCATGGCCGCGTCGCGACACCACGGGGTGGCATGGGAAGTGTCAGTGATGAACTCGCGCATGCGGCCCGAATTGCCGGTGCAACGATTCGTACGCAGATGCCCGTGAAACGCATCATCGTGGAAAACGGCCGGGTTACCGGTGTCGAAACCGAAGACGGCGAACGCTTTGACAGTTACACGGTTATTTCCAATGCAGATCCGAAACGGACCGTGATGAACCTGGTTGGTGCAAAAAACGTGGAGACAGGCTTCGCCCGGCGCATTCATCACCTGCGATCGAAGGGCAACGCCGCCAAATTGCATCTCGCGCTTGACGGGTTGCCGATAATCGAAGGCCTTACGAAGAAGGACTTCGCCGAACGCCTGGTTATCGCGCCCGATGAGCACTACGTTGAACGTGCGTTCAATCCGGCCAAGTACGGTGAAAGCTCACCCAACCCGGTCATCGAAATGAGCTTCCCGAGTTTCCGCGACGAGTCATTCGCGCCCACGGGCAAACACGTGTTATCGGCGGTCGTGCAGTACGCACCGTACGCGTTGAAAGGCGGCTGGAATGATGAAGTGCGTGACAACTTCTATCAGGCGGTGATCCGGACGATCGCGAAATACGCACCCGACATCGAACAGCGCATCACGGCAAGCGAATTACTGACGCCGGCAGACATCGAGCGCGAGTTCCATATCACGGGCGGCCACTGGCATCACGGCGAACTTACGCTGGATCAGTTTCTTTTCGTAAGGCCGATCAGCGGCGCGGCGCAGTACCGCATGCCACTCGATGGCCTTTATCTATGCGGTGCCGGTACGCACCCGGGCGGTGGCGTCAGTGGCGCAGCCGGGCGCAATGCGGCCAGGACCATCCTCCGCCGGGAGAAAGCAGCATGAAGAGCCAACCCGTACACCAGGGACGCCTGAAGACGCCGTTCCACTCCCGGCTTGCAGAACTCGATACCGTTAACGAGTGGCATCAATGGAAGGGCTATTCGAGCGCCGATTCCTTGTATTGCGAAGACATGGAGTACTTCGCGATTCGAAATGCGACAGCCGTGTTCGATCTGACACCGATGACGAAGTACCGAATTACAGGCCCGGACGCACTCGACTATCTGAATCGTCTGGTCACGCGTGACATGGCCAAGATTCGCCCGGGTCGCGTTGCTTATGCTGTCTGGTGCGACGATCACGGACAAGTGATCGACGATGGCACGATCTTTCACTTGCGCGAGGGCGAATACCGCCTTTGCTCACAGGAACGCCACTTCGCCTGGCTGAAAGCGGCCGCCATCGGTTTCGATGTGACGATTACGCACGAGACGGAAGACGTTGCAGCGCTCGCCGTGCAGGGACCAACATCGTTTAGCGTGCTTAAAACGATGGGCCTGGCCGGCCTCGAAGAACTCAAGCCTTTCGGACTGACGCACTTCGAATTCCAGGGCAGCGAACTCATGGTTTCACGGACAGGTTTTACGGCCGACCTGGGCTACGAGCTCTGGATCGATCCCGACAAGGCCGAGGCACTCTGGGATGCCCTGTTCGAAGCCGGCAAGTTGTTCGGCATTCGTGCAATCGGCACACACGCGCTGGAATTGGCGCGCATCGAAGCCGGGTTTCTCGCGGCCTACATGGAGTTCCTGCCAGCCGATGAAACCGTGCGCACGGGGGTATCGCGATCGCCACTGGAACTGGGCCTCGACTGGCTGGTTGATTTCAAGAAACCGAATTTCAACGGCCGCCGGGCGCTTGCAGAAGAAAAACGCAATGGCTCGACGTGGCGGCTGGTGAAACTCGACATCGAGGGCAACAAGCCGGCGCACCATTCCTATATTTTCGGCAACGAAAAAGCCAACAAAGGTCAGATCGGTTTCGTAACGTCAGCTGCATGGTCGCCCGTCTGCAAGCAGAACATCGCGCTTGGCACCGTGCACACGCCGTATGGCAAAGCGGGAAGCTCGGTATGGGTCGAAATCTACTACCAGCGTGAGATGCACTGGAATCGCATGATGGCGAAAGCGACCGTTGTCGACAAGCCGTTCTGGTTCCCGCCGCGCCGTGGTGCGACGCCGCCCGGACTGTACTAAACGGCCCTGCAAGGATGAAGCACCGGCTAGACCCACTATTGCGACCGCGTTCGGTTGCGATCGTGGGCGCGTCGAGTCGACCTGACTCCATGGGCGAGTGGCTGCTGAAAAACCTGGCGCGGGGTGGATATCGCGGAAACGTCTACCCGGTCAACCCGGCCTATGAAACGCTGCATGGCCATCGCTGTTTTGCCGCGCTTGCCGAGCTGCCGGAGACACCAGACCTTGTCATCTTTGCGGTTGGCGATCGGCACCTTGAAGCCGTTCTCGACGAAGCAATCGCCGCCGGTATTCCGGCGGCCGTCATCCAGTCACCGCTCATTATCGATAACGACTCGGTCCCGGTTCTGCGCGATCGCGTGCAGCAAAAAATCGCCAAGGCCGGCATGCTGGTCTGCGGCGCGAATGGCATGGGCTACTACAACGTTCGCGATCATGTGTGGAGCTGTGGTTTCGACAGCACAGCGCACGAAGCGCCTGGTAACGTCGCGCTGATCAGTCACTCGGGCTCTGGCATGTCGGGCATTATCGATTGTGAAGCGCGGCTCCGAATTAATGTCGCGGTGTCGACAGGCAATGAACTTGGCGTGACGATGGACGAGTACCTCGACTTCGTACTCGACCTGCCAGAAACGCATGTGGTCGGCCTGTTCGTCGAGACCGCAAGAAACCCGGGCGGCTTTCGGGCGGCACTTTCAAAAGCGGCACAGCGGCGCATTCCGGTCGTCGCTTTGAAGGTAGGGCGCACAGAGAAGTCAGCGGCCCTTACGGTTTCGCACTCAGGTGCAATGGCCGGCGACGATGCGACGTATGACGCATTGTTCGATTGCTACGGGGTGCAACGCGCCCGCGACCAGGATGAGCTTGCAACCATGTTGATCATGTTCGCGGAACTGCATCCGGTCGGCGCGGGCGGCCTGGTGACGCTGCACGATTCAGGGGGTGAACGGCAGCTGCTCGTCGATCTTGCTCACGACGCCGGCGTGCCGCTGACTGAATTATCGGAGAAAACCGTGAGAGCGCTGGAAAAGGTTCTCGACCCCGAGCTGCCTGCCGTGAATCCGCTCGACGCCTGGAGTCGTGGTGGGCCAGATGCCGGCAAAGTCATGACGCAAAGCCTGTCACTGATGATGCAGGATGCCGGCGCTGCCCTCGCTGGGCTTATTCATGATCGTGCCCCGGACGGAAAAATCTACGCGAGTTACCTGAGCTACATGCAACGAGCCCGAGGCGAATCCGGAAAACCCGTCGCGCTCGTGTCTGCGCGACAAGGCACGGGATACGACGAAGCCGTTGTCGCCAGCACGCACGCCGGCTTTCCCGTGTTGGACGGCATGAGCCAGTTTCTCAGTGGCGTTCATGCGCTGTTCGCGTATCGAGATTTTTTGCTACAGGAATCGACAGAACCTGGCAGTCCTGACAGGACTGTCGTTGAAAGATGGCAAGGTCGGCTGCGGTCCGGAGACACGCTCGCGGAGATCGATACTCTCCTGTTACTGGAGGACTTCGGGATATCGACCTCGAAACCGGAAGCGGCGAGGAACGAGGCGGAAGTCCTGGACGCCGCCAGCCGCGTCGGCTTTCCGCTTACTCTGAAGACAGCGAAAAAGGGTTTGTTGCACAAGACCGATCAGGGTGGCGTGATTCTTGGTATTCGTGACAAGGATCAGTTGCGGCAGATGTACCAGTTTCTCAAGAGCCGCCTTGGCGACAAGGTACTTGTTGCTCCCATGGCGGCGACCGGCGTCGACATGTTCCTCGGGCTAAAGCGTGATCCGCAGTTTGGCCCCATCGTGATACTGGGTTTCGGTGGCGTGCTGGCGGAGACAATCGGCGATGTGCAATTTGCGCTGCCACCCTTTGACGCGGCTCATGCACGACGTTGCATCGATCGAATGCAGCTTCGACCGCTGCTCGACGGCGTTCGTGGCAACCCGGCCGTGGATGTCGATAGTTTTTGCGAGACGGCGTCGCGCTTCTCGGTGCTCGCGCACGCGCTTCGTGATGTATTGTCCGAGGTTGACGTCAACCCCGTCATCGTCAACGAGAGCGGCGCAATCGCCGTCGACGCGCTCGCCGTAGGGCGCGATCGCAGAGAGGCCGACCGTGCAGAAACTTGAGGTTTATCAGTCGCTTTGGGGGATGCAGCTGCGAAACCCGAAGATGCCCGAGCGGACCGACGAGGAATCCTTCAAAATGGTGGCGGAAGCCGGATTCGACGGCATTTGCCTGGATCCTTCCGTCGCTGAGATCTCTGAAAACCTGCAAAAGCGACCGCTATTCGACAGGCACGGCCTGGGCTGCATGGTCAACGCCTTTCCGGGCACACCCGATGATATGCAGCCGTTGCTGGAATTCGCGTCGAGCATGGATGCCTGCATGGTCAACGTTATCAGCGGCGTCATGCCCATCAAGCCCGAAGATGCCGTGCCTGTTGTACGTCGCTGGATTGAAGAAGCCAAAGCCGTTCACGTGCCGCTGTTATTTGAAACCCATCGAGACAGCCTGCTCAACGATCTCTATTTCACGTTGCAGCTGATGGAGCTGGTTCCCGAGATGCGCTTGTGTGCCGATCTTTCTCACTTCGTTGTCGATCGCGAACTCCGCGCACCCGTGCCGCAACGAGATCAAGAATACATCCGTTCAGTGCTGGATCGATCCGACTGTTTCCAGGGGCGCATCGCGAACCGCGAACAGGTGCAAATCCAGATCGACTTTCCGCAGCATCAGGAATGGGTAAGAATATTCAAAGGCTGGTGGAAAGACGGCATGCGAATGTGGCGGCAAAGAAATGACGAAAACGCGACGCTCGTGTTTCTTTGCGAACTGGGCCCGCCGCCTTACGCAATCACGGATGCCAACCAGAACGAGCTGTCGGATCGCTGGCAAGAGTCCTTACAGATCCGGGATTGGGTGCGCGAGATCTGGACCGAATTGAAGACCGAGGATTGAGTTGCAAAAAAAAACGGCCCCGAAGGGGGCCGTTTTCATTGTTGCCATGGGCTACTTGGGTTCGTAAACAACTTTCAGATAACCAACACGCCCCGGCAAGTCATGGGAGACTGTGCTCAGGCCGATGACACCGCATGGGAAGCAAACCGGTGGATCTTCGTCCAGCACGTTGTTGAATCCGAGTGTGATCGTCAACGCATCGTCCAGGATATCCGGGTTATAGCTGGCGCGGAGATCGGTGAACATTGC
>Ga0224512_10000059_pt1 | contig 119640 bp, 131 predicted proteins | sample SF_May12_sed_USG_4_FD_169103 | JGI IMG/M metagenome (GOLD analysis project Ga0224512, IMG submission 169103) | Sediment microbial communities from San Francisco Bay, California, United States - SF_May12_sed_USGS_13 | ecosystem: Environmental > Aquatic > Marine > Sediment | place: USA... | reverse complement strand
TGCCTTCTTAGAATGGTTTGTAAATGAACAAGTCCAAGAAGAAACAAAATTTGAAACAATACTGCAAAAATTTGATCTTTTAGGAAGAGATAAACTTGCAATCCATGAAATAGACAAACTTCTTGCAGCAGATGCTGCATCCCCTGAACCTGCGGCATAGGGTTTCTAAAATAATTAATACTGCATCATCTCAAATCTTTTCATGACAGTTATTGTGACAAAAAAACCTGGGGGAATAACACAACTATTTAACACCGAAACAGGTAGAGTCACCTACAAATGCAAAGCAGATTCTGCGTTCATGTTAATTGAGGCATTTGGAGGAATAGTCCAATTTAATCAAAAAGGCTCAATAGCAACTGTCACTGGGCATATAACATCTCTTGAATCATGTGATGTTCTAAAAAAAGGACATCCAAACTATCAAAATGCTCTAAACACGATAATTTCTGCACATAAGGAGTTTGCTCAAAATATTTCTTATATGCATCAAAAAGAGATTCAAGAACTTGAAAATAAATTAGCAGATCTTTAGGATTCTAATTTTTCACATTTGCAGTCTCTTACTAGACATTTTCCATTTCCATCTGCATGTATAGAATTATCATGATAACACCCGATTTTCTTATTATTGCAATTCATGTTGATTTGTATAATTTTTTATTAAATTAACTTGTTTTCCTAACCGTAAATCATACAGTGCTCGCATTCACAAACATCTTGTTCTTTTGCCTTTTTCAGACACTTCTTATGTTGTCCTGCTTGGCATTGAACACAAACCTCTTCGATATTCTCAACTGTTGTGTATTTTTTAGATTGATCAAATCCAAATCCTCCATCTTGTGGGCCTACCATGTTTTTAGGTGATTAATGTCCTATTTCTACTTCACTAATTGATTGCTGATTTTATTGCCTCATGCAATTCCATTTTGTGGGTTTCAATTATTCCTCTAATCTCAAAAGTATCTACATAGCCACCAGCTGATGCGCGCGTTGCTTTAAGCAAATAATGTAATGCTCCTTCCTCAATCTTTCCAACATAATATCCGTAGAGGAAATCAAGTTCATCATTGCACTTCCAGATTTGTCTAATGTTTGGAAATGTTTGTTTTATTTCAGTTGGAATTTCTAAAATTCTTCTTTTGATATATTCGTCAAGTGATTTTCTTATTGATGAATCCTGAAACAATTCTAAATTAAATTCATTCTACTTGCTTTTTAGTCCTTTTTCTTGTCATTTGTTTTTTCTTTGTCTGGATTATCCCACATGTGCATTGTTCCTCTTATCATAAAAGAACCTACAATTATTGCTACTAGTCCCCCAACTATAAACAGAAAAAACTTTCCAATGTCTTTGATGCTTGCCAATATTGGTATTTTGTAGTGAGTTTAATTAAATTGTCTAAATAAATTCAATTAGATTCAATAATGAGTTTGGAAATTTCCATTATATGTCTAAAATTAAACAAATAATTGCTTGGGTTGCAATTATTGGGGGTGGTATTGCGTTTTTCTTTTTTTCACAATTTATGGCAGAAGTCATGCGATAATTACACCGACAAATACATTATACTGAATTACAGTGACAATTTTTGTGATTACTAAAGAAATTAAAGATTTTTTAGATCTTCAAAAACTTGGATATGTTGCAACAGTAAACCCTGATGGTAGTCCTAATCTTTCGCCAAAAGGAACCATTATTGGATGGACTGACAAAACATTGGCATTTGCAGATATTCGCTCACCTGACACTGTGAATAATTTGAAAACAAATCCTCGTGTGGAAATTAATGTAATTGATCCACTTTCACGTAAAGGATATTTGTTTCGGGGTGAGGCTAAACTACTTCATGAAGGTACACTGTTTGAGGAAATCCTCAATCATTATAGATTAAATGGTGTCAAAAGTCCAATCAATTCAATTGTTCTTACCTATATCTCAGATGTATCTGAAGTAATATCTCCATTATATGATATGGGAATCTCAGAGGAAGATATTAAATCAAAATGGAAAAAACATTTTCAAAATTTATGATTCATATGGTTTTTCAGATAATGATTTGATTTCATCTAATTCTTTTTTTGTTTCTTGATGATCTTCTCTTTCTTTTTCTAAAAGTAATTGAACTGTTTCTAATTCTTTTTCTGTCATGTTGAGTTTTGATTTTAATGAACCTACTACTGCACTTGCAGCTTCGATAATTCCTGCAGAACTTTTCTCATTTGATTTTTCACCTGCAATAAATTCTCTTTCTTTAGGGGTTAGAACCTCGGTCTCTTGAAATTGATCCTTTTTGTTTAATTCTTCTTTTGCATTATATAGTCTGGAATTTGTTTCATCTAATTCTTTTTGAGTATCTATTTGTTGTTTTCTTATGTCGTGTAGTTCTGCTTTTCCTTGTTCGATTTCTTTTTTGATCTCATTTTGTTTTTTTGTAAACTCATCCAGTTCTTCTTTTAATTTTCCTAGATTTTTTTCTGTATGTTTAAACTCCTCAATTGATTTTGAATCTTTGATCTTTTCTGCATTTTTAACCCTCTCCTCCATTTCTTTGCATTCTCTTTGAATAATATCATGCTCCATCTTTTTTTGATTAATCTCTTTTTTGACTATCATTAAATTGCCAACTGTTGAATCATACTCTTCTTTTACTGATTGAATTTTCTGGGTAATTTCTTCTAGTTTCGACTGTTTGGTTCTGTATTCTTGTTGTAATTTTTCTACTTCTGATTCCAGTTCTTCTTTTAGAACATACTCTTCACTGTTTTGAGATATTGTCTCTACCTCTTCTTCCTTTTTCTTACCAAAAAGACCCATGATTTTCACCGTTATTCCCAAGAGATGAACGTTTCTTTATTCTTTATTTGCCCTTGCTCTGAAAAATTTTAGGTAAAATCCAATTCCTCCGATTACCAGGCCTCCAAACAATGCCATCATGCCTAGTTCGGGCATTTCTGGATAGATATTTGGTGCCAGAAATAACATTAGTGCTCCTAAAATTATCAAGACAAATCCGCCACTGTTTTTTGATTTATTATGATCCGAGTGAACCATAACTAAACATACTCTGAAAGTGTTTTTGCAACTTGCTTTCTTCCAATATCTGAAATGAATGGGCCTATCTTTGGCCCTCTTGATGTTCCAAGAATTATTTGGTATAGTGTTTTAAAGAAATCTTTTGGCTGTATGTCGTTTGTTTTTGCAATTTGGTATATTGTATTTTGAATATCGTCTGGTTCATCATTTGCTCCTAATACATCGACAAGAATCTTTAGTGCTTTTTTTGTTGAATCATCTAAATCAACTTGTGTTTTTTCTTGTTCATCAAATTCATTTGAATAATTCCCTGCAATCTCGATGAGTTTTTCTATTTCTGGCTCTGGATTTTTTATTACTCCATAATCCAGTAATTTTTTCATTACTCGTTCATTTCTATTTTCTTTGAATATTTTTGCCAACTCTACTAGTAATCTATAGTTAACATGTGTGCTTGACTGTTTTGGAGGGTTGAGGAGATTTACATACTCGTATAACCCTTTTGATTTTGTTAGTTTTGCTTGATTGTCTACTTTGATTCGTCCAAAGTAAATGTCTTCTAATTCGTTGTATTCTGTCATTAAGGATGGTATGTCTTCAAAACCTAATTCCCTTGCACCTGTAATTCTTTTGTATAACAATAGTAGAATTGATTTTGGGCTTCCAAACTCTAGCCACTTTTGTGCTGTAATTACATTTCCTAGAGATTTTGAAATCTTTTTCCCACCTTTGTCTAGGAACATTTCATATTTTACATGGTGAGGATGCGGAAATCCTAAGATTTCATCTGCAACCCAATCATTTACCTTTACTGAATCCATGATGTCTTTACCATATGCCTCAAATCTGATGTCAAATGCGGCCCATCTTGCAGCAAATTCCACTTTCCAGGCTAATTTTCCAAGATCTTTTGTAATGTCTGCTTCACCTTCGTGACCACACCCTTTGATCGTTTTTGATCCAATTTCTGTATCGTGACAAAGATACTTTACTTTCTTTTCATCTGTAATGTATTCAGTGGCTTCTGCAGTGTAGAGACGATTACAGTCTGCACAAACTGGAAAATATGGGAGGTATTTTTGATATTTCTCTTGTCCTACAAGTTCTGAAATTTTGTCTCCTATCTTTGCACTGTTTTGCAGGATCGTGTGAATTTGTTCCTGTAGTAGCCCATTCTTGTAAGTATTTACTGCTCTTCTAAATTCATATTTTATTCCAACTTTGTCCAATCCGTCTAAAAGAATACTGCTCATGTGCATACCATATGAGTCATGACATCCATAGGGATCAGGAATTAATGATACTGGTTTTGCTAAATGTTCTTCTAGTGAGTCTGGGAATCCCTCTGGTATTTTTCGTAAACCATCAAGATCATCTGAATATGCAATTAAATCTGATTTGTAACCAAAATTCTCAAGTGCTAGTTTAACACCATAAGCTCTTACTGCATCCCCTAAACTCCCAATATGCGGTACTCCTGATGCACCAAGACCACTTTCTACTCTAATGATATCTAAATTTCTCCCAAGGGATTTTTCACGTTCAAGAAGATCTGAAGCTAGCTTATCTATCCAAGTTCCTCTACCAATAATTTTTTGTTCTGACATTTTCACTAATTCAATGTCTTGGACATGTATGGGCCATATAACGAATACCCTAACTTTTGATAATACTCTCTTGTACCTACTGCACTGATAACTAAAATTTTCTTTGCATCAAATTCTTCTTTGGATATTTTCTCAGCTTCTCTCATCAGATTTTTTCCCAATCCAGAATGCTGTATTTCATTTTCTTCTTTTTCTCCAAGCTTCAATGATTTCCCATAAACATGAATTTCTCTAACAATGCAACTGTCCATACCAACTTCATCTCTGTGGGCATCACTACTTGGTTTTCTTAATCTCAAAAATCCATAGATTGACTCGTTTTTGTCCTCAAAAGACAGGAATATTTCCTTTCCTTCTGAGGAATCATAATTAATTCTTTTTAGTTTCACATCCCTTGGATCTGATCTTTTGTTTGATAGTCCTGCTTCCCTACATCTAATACATTTACATGAAAGTCCTTGTTTAGTTAAATTTTGATGAACAATCTGTCTTAGGTTTCCTGATTTTGGTCCTGCAATAATCTCATTTGGAGATATCTCTCTTTGTATTCTCATTATTCTAACCCATTTTGGAACATTCTTTTTCACTTCTGTTAAAACTTTGATCATGTCTTCATCCGAATACGGTGTATACTTTCCTTGTTTGTACTCCTCATAGAGTGGTGTGTTTTCAATAACTAATGATGGATAAATCTTCAGCATGTCAGGACGTAGTTGTGGATCTGCAAATAGTTTTTTGAAATCTATAATGTCTTCGGAAGGCGACATTGTAGGTAATCCTGGCATCATGTGTGCCACAACCTTGTAACCTGCATCTTTTGAAATTTGAAATGATTCTATTACGTCATTGTAATTGTGTCCTCTGTTTACAATTTCATAAACACGCTCTTGTAATGATTGTACTCCGATCTCTATTCTTGTAATTCCATAGTTTAGCATTAAATCGACATGTTCTTTTTTACAATAATCTGGCTTTGTCTCGATTGTGAATCCTACATTTCTTATTGTTGCATGTTCGTTATTTGATTTGGCTTCTTCCAAATCTTTTGAAGCAATTCCATTTAATGCATCATAACATGACTTGATAAAATATTCTTGATAGTCTTTTGGCATGAAAAGAAAAGTCCCGCCAACAATCACCACTTCCATTTTGGATGGGTCGTGTCCAAAGGCAATTAATTTTTTAATTTTTGAAGTGATTTGTAATTTGGGATCAAACTTATTTTCAATTGCATTGAGTGATGATGGTTCTTTTCCTGTGTAACTATTTGGGGAATTGTATTCTATTCCACCAGGACAATATGTACATCTTCCGTGTGGACATGCATATGGTTTAGGCATCAGTGCAACAACTGATACTCCTGAAGCTGTCTTTACTGGTTTTCTTAACAACACTTTTCTTAATTTGTTAAAATCTGCCTCTTTTGCCATTGATAGAATTTCATAATTTCTAGGAATTCTTTCCAAAGCATATTTTGTACAAATTTTTATAATTTCTTCTTTGACTTGCTTTTTGCTTGGTTCATAAATTGTTAGAAGATTTTGAGTAATTTCGCTACATGCCTTCGACAATACAGGATCTAGATTACTCATGGTTATTCATTCTAATTTAGACATAAATTCGTTAAATAATTTGGCTTATCTGCTGCCTATCTTTATTTGGGTGTTTTTCTTTTGGATTTAGTTGTTTCTTTAACTGGTTTTCTTTTAGCCTCTTTTTTCTTTGCAGTTGTTTCTTTAACTGGTTTTCTTTTAGCCTCTTTTTTCTTTGCAGTTGTTTCTTTAACTGGTTTTCTTTTAGCCTCTTTTTTCTTTGCAGTTGTTTCTTTAACTGGTTTTCTCTTAACGACACTTTTCTTTTCTAATTTCATATTTTCATTGATCTTTTTTAATTTTTCAATCTCGTCTCGAATTACTTTGATTTCTTCGCGAATGTATTTTTGAGGATCTAGTTTTGAATAAATATAGTCAATAATTTTTAAATAATCTATTCCTTTATCTGTGCGAACTAAAAATAACTCATTGGAGTTTATTGGAATGCTGATAATTGCAGCTTTTTGAAATTCCGTAATTGCAGATTTTTCTTTTCCGATCTTATATGCCAAATTAGTATAGAGATCTCTTTTTTGTATAGAGTAATGAATTGACATTTTAACCTCATCGCCAACTAGTAATTGATCAACATTTTCTTTATGTCCTCCAGCAACAATTTCTCCCTTAACATTTACAATCCCTGCAAATTTGACATGTGGGTATAGATTGAGAACTTGTCCTGTTAATTCGTTATAATCAGCAGTCAGTTTTCCCACCTTTCTGTTTTTTACACGAGTGCATGTTTTATCATAATAAATTTTCTATATATTTCAACAGTCTGTGTTTGTTTTTTTTGGTTCTGCTCATTTTTTTTATTTACTGTCTCCAGAACTGTTTTTTTGCTCTTTTCTGTATTCCATCTTCAACCAAATTGGTGTGATGATGGTTGTGACTGCTACCATGATTACAATTGTAGAATATACTTCCGAAGTGAGAATCCCTGCAGTTACTCCTACTCCTGCTACAATAAGTCCTACCTCTCCTCTGGAAATCATTCCAATTCCAACTCTCATTCCCTGTTGTTTATTTTTTAAAAATAGCATTGCTGGAAGTCCACAACCAAACAATTTTGTCACAATTGCTACCACGATAACTATTCCACTTAGCATTAAAACATTCAAATCTACAGCTCTTAGATCTACTTGTGCACCGATAATTGCAAAGAATAAAGGTGCAAAAATTAATCCAATCTTTCCAATATAATTTTCTACTTTTTCAAATACCTTGGTAGTGGATAATGCCATTCCTACTGCAAATGCTCCTACGATGGGTGATAGTCCTATGGAACCTGCAAGAGCTGCTGCACCAAAAAACGACGCAGTAGCAATCCCTTCGACACTTCCTTTTGCTTTCCATAATCTAGGAGTAATGATTTTTGGAATTACGACTACTGCCACTACAAGCATTATTGCAAAGAATCCTAATACTTGTAAAATTGTAATTACTACTTCACTAATGTCTATGTTGTCTACTCCTCCATCTGATCCTGCAATGGATGAAACTACTGATAACACTGCAATTGCTAAAATATCATCTACTACGGCTGCACCTATGATGAGTCTTGCCTCCGGTGTTTTTATCTTACCAAATTCACTTAGTACTTGAATTGATATTGCAATGCTGGTAGCAGTTAATGCTGTTGCGATTAACATCGATTGTAACGCATCAAATCCGAACATTTGAAAAATTACAAGACCTGCAAAAAAAGGAACTACTACGCCTAAAGTTCCAACTGTAAAGGATGCTTTTCCGCCTTTGAGGAACTCTTTTGGTGTCATCTCAAGTCCTGCCATGAACAAAATTACAATTGCTCCCATCTCTCCAAGTATTCTTATTTCATCGTTGATCTGGAGTAATTGTTTACCGTCTACAACAAAAAATGCTCCCAATGCAAATGGTCCTACTATCATTCCTGCCAAAAGTTCGCCCAAAACAATTGGAAGTTTTAATCTGAGGAAAAGCTCTGCCATTAATTTAGCTGCAAAAAGAAGAATCCCTATACCAATAATTGTTTCAATCAGATGTGCTTCTGCCATTACTCTCTTACTAATTTCTAAGAATCTATCATATAAGCTAAATTAGGTTGAAAATAATTTTGTTTTTGATAAATTAAACCGTTAGAAAAAACACTCAGAGTATAAAATAGAACAAAAATTCCTGCTTTTTTAAAAAAATTCAATATGGGAATAAACTACCTTATGAATTCCACAATAATTTTCTATCTTTCTTTAAAAATTTGAATTAAGGTTGAGAATACTATTTTTGACTCCTAAGCAATTTTTATCGAGTTTACAAAAACTCCTGTCTTGGAAATTATTTGCCCTATCTCTTGACTTGGTATCTTATGTTTTTTGAATATTGATTTGATTCTTGTTGCCTGACTTTTCGATGCAACTACGCAAAATCCTACGCCCATATTGAAAGTCTTGTACATTTCTTCAGGTTTTACTCCTTGTTCCTCAACTAACTCCATGATTGGAGGAATTTTTGGCAAAGAGTTAATTTCATATCCTATTTTTTTCAGGCGTAATAGTTTGGTAAATGACCCTCCAGTTATATGCGCAAGACCGTTTATTTTGCATTTTTGAATTATTTCTAATACTGGATTTGTATAGATTTCAGTTGGTTTTAATAATGCATCTCCAATTATCCCAACGCCTTTTACTTTATCTTTAACAGAATATTTTCCTAAAATTGCTTTTCTTGCAAGCGAGTATCCGTTTGAATGAATTCCACTACTATTTACTCCAATGATTATATCGCCTGATTTTATTTTATTTCCAAGTACTAGATCTTTTCTCTCTACTAATCCTACAACCATTCCTGCCAAATCAAATGCAAATCCTTTCCCTTCAATCACATCTGGCATAATTGCAGTTTCTCCTCCCACTATTGGCACTGCAGATTTCTTTGCACCCTTTACTAATCCCTCTACAATTTTTTTAAATATTTGCTGATCATTTTTGTTTGCAGCAATATAATCTACAAATGAAATTGGCGTTGCACCAATACAGATTATGTCGTTAACATTCATTGCAACACAATCAATTCCTATTGTGTTGTATTTTTTCATCATATTTGCAATTACTACTTTTGTTCCAACACCATCTGTATGTGTGGCCAAAAGTTTTCCACCTGGAATCTCTACAATCCCTGCATAATGTCCAAATCCCTGTGCTATCTTTGCTTTTTTTTGAAGATTGTGAGTTGACGCAATTAATTTTCCAATTGCCTGCTGACTTTGTTTGATTTTAGAAATGTCTACACCTGCTTTTTTGTAGGTTAGGGCCATAGTTTGGTGCGTATTTGCTGTAAATAAAAGAATTTGCCTATGGTTTGATTCACATGTACATTCCAGCTATCTCTTCTCTATGTTCTACATATTTCTGAGATAATTCGCTAAACTCTGTGTGGATTCTATCTTTCTCTTCTTGGAGTTGCTTTGAATTAATATCCAAGTCATAAAATCGATTTATTGCCTCAATTAAAGTGGCTGCTGCTCCTGAATCCGGTGCCACTTTGTTTGCTTTTGCCAATAATGTCAGTCCTTGGATTTCTCTAACTAGACACTCATTTAGTATTCCACCTGGGATTCCAGTGATGAATCCTTGGGGGATCATGCTGATGTTTTTATCTGCCATAGTTCTTACCAAATCTTCCTCAGCTGCACAATATGCTTTATCGTCATGTTCTGTGCTTGCAACACCGTCTAGGATTACGATCTCTTTTGATCCTTTCTGTGCTGCCCAATCTAAAATTGATCCTACTAAAGAATACAGTCCTTCCATTCTCAAAGTAATTTCACAAATTATTGCACATATTGTCCCTTCTTGATTTGCATAAAATCGAAATGGATGACGTAGTCTTCCTCTCATGAAAACTGTTGATGGTGGAAGGTATTTTGATCTCATCACTGCTATTTGTTGCATTTCTAATTTTTCAATAATGTGGTTTATTGCAAGAGGACCAACTAGACCTGCTCCTACAAAACCCGCAAAAATTATTGGACTGTTTAATTCCACTTTCTTTATTTCAAAGACTTCTGCTTCTGGAAATTCTTTCTGCACTGTTTATGTTCGATTTGTTCTGTCTAATTACTTTTATCAATATTTAATTCATGTAGAATCTATTTGACAGTTTTTAATAAATAAAAAGAGGGTGTCATCTTTATCTTACCAACTCTATTTTGATTGGAGTTGGCTTTGATATGGTATTTGCAACAGGTGAAACATTTTTTGCAAGTTTGATTAGTTCTTGTAATGTTTCTTTGGATGCATCCGATTTAATCTTAAATTTGATGTTGATTCCTTCATATCCTGGATTCACCGACTCCCATCTGGAACAATCCTTGAAGATCGATATCTCCTTCAAGCGTTGATTCGATAGAATTATTTTTAATGCACGATAGAATTTTTGTTTTAAAAAATGATGAAATCTACAAACTTCACATAACTAATGAGAGTATTCATAAAATATTTTTAAATTAATTGGATTGACAGATGCAGTTCATGTTATCTAGTCACTTTTCTGCATAAACAGGTTCAACATAATTCGTCCTTTGTCTGTAATTGTGTAGATCATGTTTGAACCAACTGCTTCTTTTTTGATGAAGTTATAATCTACACATAGATGTAGATAATTTAGAAATGACTTTTTCATCCTGATTTTTGATTTTGAATACAAATCAGAAAATGTCATAGGGTTTCCTCTTAGTTGGTATAGTAGTTTTATCAAAGACAATGTACTGAAATCTCGTGTCCTTGCTTTCACTGCATCCAGAACTTGCTCTTCTCTCTGTATGATAAAATCTCCAAATTGGTCTGCCACTTCCAGTGGCACATATGTTAGTCTTGCTCGCATCATACCGTATTGTACGGTACATTACCTTATTAGTCTTTGATTTGAGCTTTGCTTGTCTTTCTAGCTGATTTTTTTACACCTTATTCTGCCTATCAGTCCTTGATTCAAATACGATCTAGTTTTTGGTCATGATGACCACCATTTCTCATAAATAACCTCTTTTTTTGAAATCATCTGTGAAAAAAATAGAAGCGATAATTAAGAGAAAAACTTTTACCACAATTAAGACAAATCTCAATGTCTTAGGTACATATGTTATTAACAAACGAAATTTAGATGACAGTGATATCTATGATGAGGCAAAAGGTTCTCGCATCGGTTCTACTGGAATGAAATCAATACTGCTGGCAAAAATTGAGATTGTTGTGTATGACAAGGATGCAAGAAAAGTTGTCGAAATGATTTCCAAAAATTCTGGTCTTTCATCTGTTCATGGGGGGGAATCTTTGTTTCAGAAATGGAAGAAGTTGTGGATATGGAAACACTCGATGCAAAACAAGATTTAGAAACTCTTACAGAAGAAAAAATAGAATCCATACCATTTGCCTAAACGAAGTAGATTTGTCCCGTTACAGAAATTCACTTTAAATAAAATACAAACAGTTTATGAAGCAAACAAAGAAAAACTCAGAGATGATTATAGAATAAAATCTTTTAATGATTTTGTAAATTACTGCATTGTAAAATCTCTTCCAAATTTAGAAAAACAATTGAAAAACCCTACAATTGTTTATGAAAATACTTTTGGTGACTTTTAGATGTAAGGTCCAAATAAGGCCAGCTCTACCAAAGTCATACCAACTGCTGCAAGAATTAATTTTGCAATAGATATTTTCGAGATCTTCATAAAGCTAAACCAACAAGCAGCGGTACTATGATAACTCACACATTGCTGCAACTTTAAGATAATCCTTACGCTGTAATGGCTGTATCTTTTCTCTGTGAAATAATTTACTTTTGCGCAAATTCATGGTAGTTCTAAATTGTAGATTCTCCTTCATCACCTGTTGAAATATCCACTGCACGCAAAATCTGAGATACGAAAATTTTTCCAACTCTTTCATTCTCCTTGATAATTTCTATAACTTCATCTTCTTTTGAATCTGCAACTATTGCTACAATTTTATATTTATCATTGAATTGAGGTGTGAAAATCTCACTTCCTTTTGTTGCCCTCCTATTTCCGGACGTTCTCCCTCACCTTGCCCTAAAGATTAAATTAATGTTGCCCCATCAATTCCTATTTCTCTGTTTACGTTGACTACTTGTTTTGAAACTTCACTTTGAACAATAGCTTCAACTTTTTTCATAATTTTTAATTTTGATCTGATGTTTAAAAAGGTACTTTAGTTACTTGCCGCCTTTCAATATAATTTTAATTTGAATGAAAACGCTGAAATATTGCTAAAAATGTTTTGTTTGTGGAGATAAATATTGACCATAAATTATGATGAATTATCAAAAAAAGTTCTTGCTTTTGATTCTCAAGTTAGATTTACAGGTGTTGCTAATAGCAAGGGCGAGCTTGTAACTGGAGGGCACAATGAAAACGTTGAGGGAATGCTTACTGACGATGAGGTTAAAATGTCAATTCATTATGCATTACAAAAAAGAGATCTCTATACAAATTTGGCATATAAGATTGGACATGAAACATCATCTGTTACAGAATTTGAAAAAGTTACAATGATTAGTATTCCAATTAATTCTAACGATCTGTTTATGATAAGTACGGAGTCTAGGGCAGACTATTTCAAAATCATCGATTACGTGCATTCTCTACTTGATTCCCCGAAAGACGTCTAACTGTGAATATTTTCAAGACTAGCATTTTATTTTGAACCCGTAAATAATTTTTAAAATTAACTTGAATTTTTATAATAATAAGATACAATTGCCATCATGCATTTGCAGTTGAAACTCTAGGCCTTAACATGTACTTTCTTCCATCATAATAAAAAAAGCAATCAAAAAATATTGAATCAGAAAGTGATGCGATGTTATAAGTGGAAACATTTCGAGTCTCATTAAAGTTGTACTTCTTTACAACATCCAACACAAGATCTTTTTTTAGTCATGCCTATCCTGTATATATGCCTGGGGGATGGATTTGAGGATCTTCGTGAAACTCTTCTTGGGCAGCACTATTAAGTTCAAAATGATATGTAAAACTAAATTGATTCCCATTTTGTACCTTGAATTGAATTACTAATTACTTTTGATGGCTTGAGAATTATGTCCATAAGCAAAACAAATTCAAATACGGGTCTCTATTTTGAAGGGAGTAAGCAGATGTTTTATCACGATTATATTATACAGTATTATTGATTTTTCTCAACAAATCAAAATCAAGCTAAAACTAGTCACAGTGGATGATATTTTGATAAGATATGATTATTTTTTAGCAGTTTTATTTTCCAATACGTGAATAAGATCTTTGAGGTTTCTTCTTGGTTTTGGGTGCTTTTGTTGTGTAGGGTAACCAATGCAAAGAATAGATGATGGAATTAATTTTGTGTCTATTATCTTTGATACTTTTTCTTTGTCAATCATTCCAATCCAAATAGAACTCAGACCTAAAGCAGTAGCTGCTAATTGTGAATATGCTGCAGCAAGAGTGGCATCTTGGATTGCAAATTCTGTTAGTGTTTTTTTAGGAAAATCTAGTTTAACTCTGGAGGGATTTTTACAATAAACTAAAACTAGTGGCGCGTTGACATATGGCTGGTTATTGGCAGCCTTTACTAGTTTTTCTTTCATTTTTGTATCTTTCACATAGAATATTTCAAAGCCTTGAAAATTTCCAGCAGTAGGTGCAGTATCTGCGGCAGCTAGAATTTTTTCAACTTTCCATTCTTCGATATTTTTAGAATCAAATTTTCTAGTTGATCTCCTTTTTGACATAACCTCAAAGATGTCAGTATTTAGATTTTCAATCTTCTCCTTTGAGTGATCGCCAAGTATGATTTTGAGTAAATCATTGCGTGTGTCTGAATCCTCTAGAGTGCCATGAGGTGGAGAATAACCTATTGGATAAATCTTGTCTCCTTTTTTTGACATGGCTTTTAGATTGTTCGTTCAAAAATATATTTTACTAATTCTCTCGTTGGATTTATCATTCGTTTTCTTTTTTGGGTGGTTTTACTATCAAAACTCTGCAACTAGATTTTGTCACAACCTCTGATGCAACACTTCCAAGAACTAATTTTTTAAAACCTGATCTGCCGTGAGAACCCATAATTATCAAATCTATTTTATTTTTTTCAGCAAAGGAAAGGATTCCACTTGCAGTAGATGGGTTATGGACTATTTCCGTTGAAATAGCAACATTTTCTACAATATTGGAATTTTGTATCTTACTCAAATCTTCCTTTGCTTTGTTCTCTGCCTCATCATGTGCTTCCTGAGCACGTGACCAAGACATACCGGATGTATCTACATCACTTCCAATGACAGTCAACAGTGTTACTTTAGAATCAAATTTTTTTGCAATCTCCATTGCTTCTCTAAATGCCAAATCTCCATAATTTGTAAAATCATAAGGCACTAAAATATTATTTATCATACTTGAACAATAATATTTTCAAATATTAACATATGTGGAAAAATTGTGCCCATATTTCTTATCCAAGGCTATTGTGATATTTTGTAATAAATGATATGGAATATTGCATAAAAATCTAATGTGATAATTTTTATGACTTTGAAATTTTGGCTGGGTATTAACAATAAACATAATCAAATCATCTAACAAAATCAATCCATTCATAGACATTTTAAAGTACAAAATCTGGATTAAATCATTATTTCTCGATTTCCACAAAGATGTATTCTTTTTTTGATTCAGGTATGACCCGCATTATCTCACTTTCAATTGTATCTGTTATTGTTTCAATTTTGTCAGTATCTAAACCATCAACTAAGTTGACTTCTATTCCAACCAATATTGTTGTAGGGCCAAGATGCATGGTTTTCATGGTTACTATTTTGTGTACCTCTGGAATGCTGTTCACGTTAAACATTATTTGTTGATATTGTAACGGTGAGATTGATTCACCAATTAATAACCCCCTATTTTCTTTGGCTAAGAAAATAGCAAACGACATCAAAATAGCTCCTATTACAATTGAGCCTATTGCATCATATACTGTATTTCCAGTTATGTCTGTAAGAAGTATTCCTAATGCTGCAACACCAATTCCTAAAAGTGCTGCAGAATCTTCTACAACTACAGTCAAAATTGAAGTATCTTTACTCCCTTTAAATTCTGAATATAATGTAGAAGGTCTTATCTTTTCTCCACGCTCTATTATTGGTTTTTTAAACTGAACTAGTGCAATTCTTAATGCATTTGCCTCAAACGCAAAAGCAATTGCCAATACAGTATAATTTATTGTAGGATTTTCAAAGTGATGCTCTTCTCCTAACAAGGATGAAAATCCCTGCTCCAAGGACAAAATTCCTGATATGCCAAATATCATGGTAGCTACAATAAATGACCAAAAAAACTGGGATTTGCCAAAACCAAATTGATGCATATCAGTTGCAGGTTTTTTACTGATCTTTATTCCCACCAACAAAAGAATCTGATTTACAGTATCTGAAGCAGAGTGATAAGACTCTGCCCACATAGCAGCACTACCAGTCATTGCAGCTGCAATGAATTTTGTAACTGCAATTCCTAGATTTCCAAAAAGTGCTGCGTAAACTGCTTTAGTAGAACCTGTTGCCAAGGGTTTTCTTTGTATGTTCCCTATTTGAAGGATTATCTCCTTTATGAAACTTTTTTCATGATTTTTCGTTTTGTAAATCTAAATAGTAAAAGATTCAGAATATTGTATAATGGTGATCAAATCATTCAAGGTTCTTACTCCCCAAGTTACCTATCTAATCAAGAAAAAATTATGGGCACAGGTTTTAGTTGGACTGTTTTTAGGATTATTGCTGGGAATATTTCTGGGGCCTGAAACAGGAATAATTGAAAAAAATACCAGTGGGGTTATCACCACCTGGCTTTCTATTCCTGCCCACATATTTCTCAAAATTATTCAGATGATCATAGTGCCTCTTATTTTTGCCTCAATAATTAGAGGCCTTTTGTCAGCAGGAAGTGTTGAACAACTTCGAACTATGGGTGTTTCTGTTGCACTATATTTTGTTGTGACTACTGCTATTGCATTAGGAATTGGTGTTTTTGTAGCTACAATCATAGTGCCTGGGAGTTTCATCGATAGTGCTTCAATGCTAGAAAGTTTAGAAATTGAGGAGACCGAGCAGCTTGTAGAAAATATAGAATTTAATTTTATGGACATTCCTCAGCAGATCATTGGACTGATTCCAAGCAATCCTCTGACGTCTTTTATGTCCGGAGAAATGCTAAGCATAATTATCTTTGCACTATTTGTTGCAGTTGCTATGATATCGTTACCAAAAAAGAAATCCGAACCCATAATGGAATTGTTAGAGTCAGTACAGGAAATTACGATGAAGGTGGTTTCGTGGGCTATGCGTCTGGCGCCATTTGCGGCATTTGGTCTGATGGCCGACATTGTATCAAAAGTAGGTCTGGATGCACTTGTGGGACTTGGAACCTACATGGGAACAGTCGTAGTAGGCCTTTTCATAATGCTGTTGGTTTACATAATAATCATCAAAGTATTTGCTCGTAGACCAATTCTGTCCACACTAAAAATGATGAAGGATCCTTTACTTCTTGCCTTTTCCACTTCCAGCTCTGCTGCTGTGATGCCCATTTCATTAAAGACTGCCGAAGAGAAGATGAAAGTCAAACCCGCAGTTTCACAATTTGTAATCCCACTTGGTGCTACAATCAACATGAACGGCACTGCGTTATATCAGATAGTGGCAGTATTTTTCCTTGCCCAACTCTTCAATATCGAACTGGGGACTACCACCATCCTTTTGATTGCAATAACTGCCCTTATGGCATCCATTGGTGCTCCATCTGCCCCAGGTGCAGGCATTGTAATTCTATCCTCAATTCTCTTAACTGCAGGCGTTCCAGTCATTGGAATTGTTCTGCTATTGGGAGTGGATAGAATCTTGGATATGACTAGAACGATGGTAAATGTAGGTGGGGATCTTACGGCATGTATGTTCTTTGATAAGAGAATTGAAGCAAACAAATTACCTGCAGACGATGAACGTCTTTCATAATCCTAACAAATTATAATCATATTTGCCTAAATTAATATCATTTCAATAATAATTCGGACAATTATGTTTTAGAGCATTTTTCACATAATACTGGTTTGTTTGCGCTATAAACTAACTTTGCATCTTTTTCTGTTATGCCACACTTAAAACACTCATCAATTCTTACCATGCCATCTTAACAGTGCTTCTGATATTTTTCCTTTTTATAATTTACACTTCTTTTTGCCTTCAAAATACGTGGAATTACATGAAGTCAAACTCCATTGGGATATTAAAAATATGACACACTCATTTTACAGTAAATTATTTGCCAAATTATGTGCTTATTTTTCCATACAGTAGGACTTCGTACACATGAATATGAAATATCTTTTTTTATTTATTTTGAAGTATTGCATGACTCATTATTAGGTACAAGAATCATATAATCCGCATTCTTATTATGTTATACTTGGTTTTTACTCTTTATGAAAGATAAACGAATCATGGTATGCTTAGATGGTTCTAATGGCTCTATTCGTGCACTAAGAACTGCTATTTTATTTGCAAGGCAATCGGATGCCAAAATTGTTGGTGTGTATAGCAATATATCTAAAGGTTCGCCTAGAACATTTTCTAATCCAAAAATAAAGGAAGAAAAGTGGTCAGATGCGGCAAAAGAAATTATGCAATATGCCAAAAACAAGTGCAAGACTAGAAGAGTGGATTTTGAAGGGGTAGTTATTGCAGGTTACAACGCCGGAAATGATCTTGCAAGTTTTGCTAACAATAAAAAGAACAAAATTGAATATATTGTTGTTGGCTCCAGAGGAATTGGATTTCCAAAAGGACCATTTTTTGGAAGTGTTTCTAACTTTGTTTTGTACAAAGCAAAAGTACCAGTCACCATTGTAAAATAACCCGTATTGAAAAATTAGAAATCATTAGTTAATTCTAATTTGTAACACATTCTAACTAGTTAACCTTGCATTTTATAATTCCTAAATTACCATTTTTTGATATTCCGTAATTTTCACGTGAGTGCTAAAACTAATCCCTAAATTATATGCCCCGGACGACATGCATGGGGATATAGTTAGTGAACTAGAATTTGCACCTACGTGGAATAAAATAACAATAATTTAGATGGAAAACAGGATTTGTTAGTTATTGATGAGTCTGTGTTTCTTCTTTTGATATTAGGTGGAATAATTTTCGCAATTGATCAGGAAAATTCAGTTTATTCTGAACTAAAAATACAGAATATGGAGAATATGCCCACAACAAGCTCTGAACAAATTTGTCCGCAAAGGAATTGGAATCATCTGATTGGATTGTTGTATTTTTGATGGTTCCGGTGGCATTTCTAACAGCATTTCCTCAGATGGGTGCATCTATTGCATCAATTGATAAGTCTTGATGGATGGCTATTGCATTTTTACATTGTGGGGTTTCAAATATCAGAGTTGTTTGGAATTTTCATATTTTATAGAATTTCCTTTAGGAAGAAATTATCATCTAAACTAATACCTACGTTATACACAAAAGCATCATTATAGAATGATAGAGGATCTTCTTCAAATAGGTTATTCCAATATTGTGAATACTGAAATTTTTTATAATTTTAGATTGTTATTTTATCTTATGAAAAATGTAAACCTGGCAGAATCTGGGTGAGTATATCTAATATCTTTAATCAAATGCCAATCCTGCATTGATTAGTTTTGAAGCAGTATCATATGTTGCACAGATTGGAGAGTTATCCGAATACTTGAAAAGCAACTCGTGTCCGTTTTTACAATAATTGCCATCAGATATGTCTCCCTCTGGGACCACATTGATTTTAAGATCTGCTATCTGTGAAACAGAATCTATCGCTGTGCCTACATAAATGGCCGCATTAAATTCTCCACTTTTCTCTGGAATCCACGACAATCCCACATTAAATTCCTGGCCTGGGTTTAACGTACCTGTGACCCACTTTGCAGGTTGAACCCGAACATTTCTGTCATTTGTTATCTCTACCATGTATGCAAAATCGTATTTGTTATCATCATGGTTTGCGATGTCTGCTACTACTTGCAAAATTTGATTGGATTTAATCTCATCAAATTTTTGTCCAAAGGAATTGATTACACTGATGTTATCCACCTGTACCTTGTCAACGTGTTGATCAGATGGCGATGCTTTTACAAGACTTACATTTTCTTTACTTGCAGTAAGTACAATGTCTGATGTTTCATTGAGATGGTCCCATTCTACATTGATGCCTGGATTGTTTTCATAACCTTTTACTACTTTTAATATCTTTTTTCTCAGTTCTGATTCGAGTATATTTGTAGTGTCTAATTTTTCCTTGAATAGTTTTTCTTTAATCACATCGTTTGCAGTTCTTATTTCTAAAATACGTTTGGTCACATCATCTTTTGTAATACTTTCATCAGTGTTGTATTCGTTGATAATCTTTCGCATTTTCTGTTTTGCTATGGAATTCTCGTCTTCAATATTCAAATCATATCTTGACTCTAATTCTTTCATTTTCATATCATGTTCTTCATTGATTCTCAAAATTTCTTGATTAATCTCATAGATTTCATCTAATACTATCTTGTACTTGTCTTTTCCTATGATGTATTGTGACAGATCATGAACTTCACCCGTACCGTCTCTTACCCATTTTTTTGCAGTGGAATCAGAGACACATCTGTACTCTGATGTAGGGATATTGTACAAAACAGAGTACCCTTCCACACATTCTGTACCTGGATTAGTAGGTACATTTTGTACCATGGATTTTTCATCCACTGATAATTCTATTTTATCAACAATTTCCCCCATTCCATGACGTTCCCATGTTTGAGCAGTTAACTCTCCGATACAGACGTAATCATTCTGATTTAACCTGTGAACTAAGGTATATCCTGGCCTACACTCAACATCACTGTTTTCTTGGGAACCATATTCTGCTGAATATTCATCATCAGGATTTGCCAGCAGATAGGTAGGGTCTAATCTGTAGTCCGTATAATACTGTGCAATGCTTTGATCAGATACAGGTGATGGATGAAACTGCCCTGTGGAATTGAATAGTTGTTGCTGTCCATAGTATGCTAAATTATGTTTTACGTTAAACTGGGCATTCATTTCTATTAACTCGATTTTTTTAGTAGATGCGGCCTTGTGATATGCCTCCTTTGCTTCTTGCATGGTTCCACCATTTGTCAATACTTGGTTCATTGCAGTCCTTCCCTCGTTGATTTTCTTCTCTTTGAACTCAAACTGGTCCCAGAATACCCCTTGTACATATTCTGGCTTCTTGTTTACAAAACTGTCAAAGGCATTTCTTGAGGAATGTTTCTCCCATATTCTTTCCCATTCATCGAGTTTATGGTTTAGGCTTTTAACGGACATCTCGCGCATTTTTTCTAAATTTTCTTGGGCCTGATTTTTTTCATATTCTTTTTCCTCCAGTTCTGCGATCATTTTTTTTGTTTGCTCTATTTTTTTCAGGATGTCTTGTGCAGCAGGATCATTTAGCAAATTATCTGAAAACGTAATCTGTTCTTTTGAATCTATTTGAGTCTGTGCATAACTGGTTTGAATAAGAGAAATTGACAAGACGCATACAATGAGAAAATGAAGTGATGCTGTATTGATTTTTGATAATTTTCCTGAATTCTTTCCAATCTTAGTAACAGGATTCATTATTTTGACAAAGACATTGTAAATAATAAAGGTTAGTATACTAATGATTATGTTTTGAATAGATAAAAAATTAATTAATATAATACCAATTAATTTATTATGCGTCTTGATAAAAAGAGAAAACGGAAGGTAATCTGAAATAAAAACACTAGATCTTAAGGAAAGCATAGGATTGATGCTAAAAACTTCTGCCAAGGCATGGGAAAAGGCAGCTGATGTTGAGTTACGAGAACGTTTTGGCCTTGCTGGCGCCAAATGGAAGATACTTGTTGTACTTTCCATAAAGGAAGGAATCACTCAAAAACATATGGCAGACATGGCATTTGTTGAGGCGCCAACACTTGTGCCTATAATAGACAGAATGGAAAAAGACGGGTATCTTACAAGACAATCCGATCCAAAGGATAGAAGAAACAATTTGATCTTTATGACTAAAAAATCCAAAGTTCTCGTAGATCCAATAATTGACTGTATCTTGGAGATTAGAAACATGGGATTGAACAAAATCTCAAAAAAAGACATGGAGATCACGAAAAAAGTATTGGGGCAAATAATGAGTAACACTGAGGCGTTTATCCGACAAAAAGGGGAAAACACTGATCCTGATCTTTGGACTGACCTACAAAATAAATCCCAAAAGACACTTGTGAAATTGTAAACTAAATACAACGTTTCTTGTTAGAATTGTGAAATTGTAGTAAATCATTGACTTTAAACCCAACATCCTTGGAAACCCAACTGTGGATGTAACAATCAATGTAGTGCTGACTGTAGTTGGACTAATTATGCTATGTTTTGGTGGAAATTGGCTAGTAAGTGGCGGCGTTGCCATTGCAAGAAAATTTAGAATTAGCAATCTAGTAATCGGAATGACTATTGTTGCATATGGCACCTCAACTCCCGAACTTGCAGCAAGTGTTGCAGCAGCTGGTGATCACGGCGCAATAATTTTGGGAAATATAATTGGAAGCAACATTGCAAATGTTGGAATGGTCATAGCAATTGCTGCAATCCTTGTCCCACTTGCAGTAAGTAAATCCGTCTTACGAAAAGAAATTCCAATAATGCTGGGGGTTTCTTTTCTATTGGTTTTGATTTCAATTGACGGTGAACTTTCTGCATATGATGGAATTTTACTACTTGCAGGATTGGGAATTTTCGGATATTATACGTTCAAGGACGCAATGAAGCATAGAGAAGAAAATAAAGAAAGTATTGAGCAAAGCAAAAATAACATCTATCTAAAGTCTTTTGGGCTAATTGGATTAGGTGTTATTCTTTTGTATGTTGGCGCATTTCTTACAGTTGATAATGCTGTCATTTTAGCTCAAGAATTTGGCTTGTCAGAAAAAATTATTGGTCTAACTGTAATTGCAATTGGAACATCGCTTCCAGAACTAATTACTTCAATCATCGCGATAAGAAAAGGACATGGGGATATCGGCGTTGGTAATATCATTGGAAGTAACATCTACAATATTTTGATGATTATGGGTGTTGGTGCAGCACTTGGTGGTGTGATGGTTTCCCCTGATGTTTTTATTGATTATGCAATCATGATAATCTTTAGTGTCTCATTGCTAATTGCCCTGAAAACTAGAACAATTAATCGCTTCATGGGTGTCTGTATTGCTGTAGGTTATGCAGCGTATCTGGTTTTCACATTTTTTAATTAATGCCTAAATTTTCTCTTCAGATGGACTTCACTGAAATGTTCTCTGCCTTTATTGATGGTGTAATTGATGGAAGCGATGCCCATTGAATGACGTTTCTTTGATTGTTTCCAATCTCTGAAATATTTTTTAACATTATTGCAATGTTGTGAATTATTCTGACTGATTTTCCTGGACTTTTAATCTCTCCATTCTCAATTATTTTTATACCGCTTCTTGCAGTACATGAAAAATCTCCTTTGATTGGGTTTACTGCATATGTGTACCATAATCTTCCAACTAGTAATCCACGTTTAGTATCTTTAATCATGTCCTCCTGAGAACTTTTTCCTGAATTAATTTTTAGATTGTGTGGTGCTGAAATTGGAATCGGCTCTGAACTTTTTCCCATGGGTGATCCTGTACGTAGAGCATTTCCAGAGGATTTTCCCCCTTCTTTGTAACTATCAAAAAGATTTGAGAATGTATTGCTGAAAATCCCCTTATCTATCAGACTTTGTTTTTTAGTTTCAATTCCTTCATCATCAATTGATTTTGTTCCTATACCTTGAGCATTATGGGGGTCATCCATAAGACTGAATTGCTCTACTGCAATCTCTTTTTCAAAATTACTTGAAAAACAGCTTTTCTTTTCTACAAATGTCTTAAAATTAAAATTTGGTGCTACTACAAATGCTAGTATTTCACCTACTGAGTACGGCTCAAAAATAATTGAATACGTATCAGAATCAATTTTTTGTGGATTTATTGATTCCAAACACATTTTTTTTGCATCACTACCAATTTTTTCTGCTGAAAAATGTGACAATGTCCTGCAGCAATCATGCCCTACTCCAGACACTGGTATCACTCCAAGTTCTGACTCTGCATTAATTATCCCTGAAATGTATGTGGCTTTCTCTTTAAGATTCAACCCGTTAGAGTTTTCAAGTTCAAAATTATCTGTAACAATATTTAGCGAACCTGTTATCGTTCTTATTTTACCGTCATTAGCTGTATTTATCATGGATTCAGCGATATCCATTGCATGCGATCCTGGAATATCCTCGAGTCTTTCATCATATGTGCCGTCTAATTGTCTTGATTTTTTTTTGTATGGTAATCCTCTCCAAAATTCCATTGGTCTGAGATGTGACAATGTCCTAAGTGAATCATCGATCGCATCTTTAATTTCATGCTGATTCGTTGTTTGAATTGACACAATTTTTTTATTATGAATCAGTCTAATGCCATAACTCTCATCAAAGTTTTGTTTGGTTTCTGTAATTTCTGAATCCGTTATTCTTACAGTCGTGATCTTTTTTCTCAAAACAACTACTTCGCATTCATCGATTCCAATATTCTTTGAATGATTTAATGCCCTTTCTAAGGCAGACATTTATTTTTCTCTTGGATTTTTGTATTTGAATTTGTTAATTTTTATTAATTCTACATACGATCCAAATTGAGATGTATCTGAGACTCTATCTAGGTCCTCTTCTATCTCATCTCCGGTATCAAACTTTTTTAGAATTTCATAATTAGTATTCCTCTCTGCTGGTATTCTTCCAATTTCTTTTACCATCCGTCTAATCTCTTTTGGTCTTAATAATTGCCCGTGTTCAGAACCGGCCGATGTTGAAATACTTTCATTGATGAGCGTGCCACCAAAATCATTTGCGCCCCACATTAGTAATAACTGCGACATTTTCTGCCCCTCCTTGACCCATGACATCTGTATGTTGTCAATTGACTTGTTCAACATAATTCTTGCAACTGCATGTGTTAGTAAAACATCATTTCCAGTTCCGCCCTGTCTTATTCCTTCATGTAATTGGTGTTTGTACATTGGCGCTTCTGTGTGGATAAAATTCAGAGGAACAAATTCAGTAAACCCGCCTGTCTCCTTTTGTATCTCTCTTAATTTTGCAATGTGGTTTACTCTTTGCTCCAGTGTTTCTAAATGTCCAAACATCATAGTTGATGTGGTATTAATCCCCATTTTGTGAGCTTTGATGATTACTTTTTCCCAGTTTTCTACACTTATTCTTCCTGGGGAAATCACATCTCTTAATTTTTGATCAAGAATCTCAGCTGACGTACCTGGGAGCGTATCTACTCCTGCCTCTTTCATTCTTTTTAGAAATTCATCTACTGAAACTTCGGATCTTGATGCGCCATAAAGAATTTCTTCAGGAGAAAATCCATGAATGTGTATGTTTGGAATCTCTTTTTTGATTTCCCTGCAGATATTCTCATAAAGATCCCCTTTCATATCTGGTGGAAGCCCTGCTTGAATGCAGACTTCAGTTGCTCCCAACTGATGCGCTTCTTTTGCCCTTCTAACTATTTCTTCAGTTGGAAGTAAATATCCCTCCTCCTCTCGAAAATCTCTACTGAATGCACAAAATCCGCATTGTTTAATACAGACATTTGTAAAATTGATGTTTCTATTAACCACATATGAGACTATGTCTCCAACTCTTCTTCTTCTAATTTCATCAGCAACAAGACCTACCAGATGAAAATCAATTCCAGTTGTTTTGTATAATGCTAATCCGTCGTCAGCTGAAATCTCCTTGTCTGATAATGCATTGTTTAAAATACCTGATATTATTGGATCTGCATTTTTTAAGAGTGAATCTATGTTCATTGTCATCTCCAATACTCCTCTTTTACCAATCCTTCCTCATTTTCAATTACTGACATCTTATCTCTTAACTCTTTGCTAACAAAAGAAAAAAATTCTGGATACACTGGAAATCTACACTTTAATTCAAACCCTGCATCTTTAGAATCACTGTCGACTTTATTGATCTCAGGCCACGCAAATTCAGGATTGACAAAATCGGGAGTAAGTGGTGATATTCCTCCCCAGTCATTTATTCCAACTGATAAGAAACTTTGATATGATTTGGGAGATAGATTAGGCGGAATCTGTATGTTCATCTCAGGCATTACTATTCTTGATAATGCAACAATTGTCTTGAAATAATTTTCGTCAGTTGATGGTTGATTTTTCATAACCGTATCTGATTTTGGTTGAAAGTTTTGTAAAATTACCTCTTGAATATTTCCATATTTTTTGTGCAGTTCCCTAATTGCTAAAATTGAATCAATTACCTCTTCGATAGTTTCTCCTATTCCTACAAGAATTCCTGTGGTCATTGGAATGCCTAGTTTTCCAGAATTGGATAATGCTTGTAATCTTGCCTTTGGTCTTTTACTTGCTGCTAGATTATGTGGCATTCCTCTCTCTGTTAGTCTTTCACTGATGTTTTCAAGCATAATTCCCATTGACACATTTGTTTTTTTCAACTCTTTCATCTCCTCAAAATTAAGATTACCTGCATTCGTGTGTGGGAACAATCCTAACTCCAATGCTGTTTCTGATGAATGAATTAGATATTCTGCAGTTGATTTGAACCCATTTTTTTTTAGCCAGTCACGTGCTTCTTGATATCTTTGTTCTGGTTGCTCCCCTGTAACAAAAAGTGTCTCAACACACTTGTATTTTTTTGCAAGTTGTAATAATTCTAGAATTTGTTGTTTTGACATTAATGATAGTTTCTCTTCATCTGGTTCTGCTTTGTATGTACAATAAGAACAAGTATCTTTACACAGATTAACAATGTTGAAAAATACTTTTTTAGAAAATGTTACTGTATTTTTTTTGAATTGTTCTCTTAGATTCTGAGCTGCCGAAAAAAGCTCAGTAGGATCATTTTTAGCATTTTGATAAATTTCAGAAATATCTTGACGAGATATGGCTTTTCTCTCTAAAACTTTGTTTAAACTCTCAGAGTTTAAGACAAGCTTGTTCAACAGAATCATTCTTGACTAGAAGTATTTATTCTTGTATTATGTTAATTCTCATTTGGTCTTTCTTCAAGAATAATTGTTACATTTGTTGTTCTACCATCTCTTAAAATCTCTAAAACCATTTCATCTCCAATGCTTTTTGCTCTCTGAAGATGTATTAAAATATCGTCAATTTTTCTAACCTCTTTCCCATCTACTGCTAATATGATATCTCCACCAACAGCGTAATTTGTTCCATCTATTTCGATTGTTTTATCAGACCCAATCAAACCCGCCTTTGATGCGGGACTATCTTTTACTACTGTGACTACCATGAATCCTACTGCATCCTTTAACTTCAAAATTTTTGCCAAGTCTGGATCAATGTCTCTTCCTGAAATTCCAATCCATGGATGTTTGTATTCTCCTTTTTCAATAAGAACAGGCACAATTTTTGCAATAGTCTGTGAAGGTATTGCAAACCCCACTCCTGTGAATTCTCCTGTGGTTGATTGAATGGCTGTATTTATTCCAACTATCTCCCCGCGTATATTCAGTAATGGCCCACCAGAATTTCCTGGATTAATTGCTGCATCTGTTTGAATTACATCTGGAATGGAAAACCCATTATCTAATGGCAGTAATCGTCCTAATTGACTTACAATTCCTGATGTCATAGAACCTGATAATCCAAATGGATTTCCTATTGCAGCTATTTGTTCTCCCACTTTCAGATTAGAAGAGTCTCCAAGTGACAATGGGTGCAAAAGTTCCAGATCTGCATTGACTTTGACTATTGCAATATCTGTAAATTCATCTGCTCCTATAATCTCTGCATTATATGATCTTCCATCAAGAAATGTAATTACTATTTTGTTTGCACCATTTACGACATGTGCATTTGTAATAATATGTCCCATTTTATCAAAAACAAATCCTGATCCTACACCATTTGCAGTGTCTGCAGATTCATTTCTTTGTACATTAACTCTGACTACTCCTGTCTCTGATTTTTCAAAAATTTCAATTAATGATAATTTTTTTGAATAAAGAGGTGTTACTTCACCAACGGTGCTGGGAGAATGACCGTTGCTCACTATAATTTCAGGTTTTAATGATTCTGGAGGTGAAATGAATAACACCGTAAATAATACTAATGCAATCACTGTTCCCATTAAACTTCCTACAAGAATCCCTGATTTGTCCATAAGTTCTTGGTTTTCTGTTTTGCATCTAAAAGGCTTACTATATACTGATGGAGCTTTGAGTGTGGTCTTTCATAGAATAACTTCTACCTCTCCACATAACTGATTCGCTTCTTTTTGCTTGTAATAATCCACTTAGAAATCCTAAGACTACTACTAAACTTCCCAATGGCGCAAACAATGCATGAACTAATCTTAGATGTAGTCCTACCTTTGCCTCAATAATTGCTCCTGTGTAGATTAGTAGTGATGCAATTGCTGCAGAAATACAAAGTACTTTTGCAGACATTTCTTCAACTGGTATGGATGCTGATAACACAAAAATTGGAAATGGCACAAATAATAAAAATACTACAGCAAAGAAAATCCCAATCGCGATTTTTCCACTTTGAAGATATAATGGAATTATTAGTCTTTTTAAGGCATTCCATAAAGTGGTTCTGTCCCTTGCCCATACTGCATCAATTAGATGATCTCCTCTAACCATCTTCATTTTATGCCCTGTTTCTTTGACTTTTTTACCCAGTGCCCCGTCTTCGATGATTTCATGTTTAACTCCTTCATGCATGCCTACATTTTCATACGTCTCTTTTTTTATAATGAAAAAACTACCAAAAAAATAACCTGTTTTTTTTGCAGGATTATTTACATTCAATGCGGAAAATCTACTATGCAAAAATGTGGAAATCATTGGCAGTGTAACTTTTGTCCAAAAATCAAATGTTACCATCTTGGGAATTGCAGACAATGCATCTAAATTAAATGAAATTAAATGTCCCACTGCAAGTGATATTACATTTTTAGAATGCTTTGTGTCTGCATCAGTGAATAGTAACAGTTCTCCGGTTGCTTTTTTGTATCCTTCCATGCATGCCCAATTTTTCCCCATCCATCCTTCTGGCTTGGATCTTGCAATTACTGGAATTACTTTGGAATGTTTCTCTGCATATTGAAAAATAATTTTTTGTGTATTGTCCTCTGATGAATCATCTATTACTATAATTTCATAATTTTTATAATCTTGCTCAATTAATGAATCTAAACATTTACTGATGAATCCTTCTTCATTTCTTGCTGGAAGAATTACTGATACTTTGGGACTGGACTCTGATGTGTTTTCAAATTTATCTAAATACGGTGTCAATCTAAATGAATTAACAATTGATTTGATAAGAACAATCCATGCACCACAAATCCCAATTAAAATTGCAGTTAATGAATAATTGAAAATATCTAAAATCAATTCCATGAATTTATCGCTCTATTTCTTCTTTGATACTCTGCATAGCTTGTTCTGTTCCATTTTTGATGTGATTTTTAATCATTCCTGTAAACATTCCCATCATACCAGTTAATTTTATGTCCCAAACTGTTCGGAGAATAGTTTTTTCTTGATTTGGAATAACTGATATTGTTTTTTCACCATTAATGATACCTTTTGTGAACTTGGCTTTTATTTTCTTTTTAGGTTCAAGTTTCACTTCTTGAAGGCATTTTTGATCCCTGAATGCTATTGTTATTTCTCTGTTAACCGTGTTATTTTCTTTTGACAAGTTCTTGACTTGTTTTGTTCCCCTCCAAAATTTTGGTTCATTGTCAATATCTGAAACTATGTTCCAAACTTTGTCAACTGTAGCATTAATCTCGACTTCGACCTCAATTATAGCCATATACAAAACCCTTTCTTCCGCATTACATATATTAGATTTCAACTGCATTACAAACAGACTGTGATGGGCAACATGCCTAAAATCCGGAACAGTAACTCCAGTTCCAATGGCGTTTGCCATTCTTCCGTCACAGTCACTTAAAATTTGAAAAAAAATGAAACCTTCGAAATACATGCCAAAAATTGGAACGTTGGATGGTGCTGGTTTTTGGAAGAATGCTTATGCACATCAGCGTGGCAAATTGTTAAAAAAAATAAATGTTCCTGACGATCAAATCATTGAACTGGTTAACAAAAAGTACATGGAACTTCCTGCTGCGCTAAGATATGAAATTGAAACTAGTGGAATAGACAAAAAGGAGTTACAGTAAATGCAAATTTATTTTAACTGGGAGACTTAGGGTTCATCATGCCAAATATATCCTATGATGATTTTGCAAAACTAGACATTAGAGTTGCAAAAATTATTTCAACTGAACCTATTGAGGGTAAATCCAAAATCATTAAAGGCCAAATTGATTTGGGAAATGATGATAAACGAGATGTAATAATTGGCGGTGCACAATATTATCACCCCGATGATATTGTGGGAAAGACAGTAATTGTAATTGCAAATTTGGAACCAAAAAAAATGGCCGGTGTTGAATCAAATGCAATGTTGTTAGCAGCTGATGTTGATGACAAACCATACTGGTTGACCGTTAATGAAGATGTTCCATTGGGTAGTCCAATAAAATAACTCTTTAATTTCTGAAAGAGAATCAAAACTATCACTTTATTCCTATTTCCAAAGTATGTTTTTTGGGAATTCTTTTTTCAGAATAGATTGATCAGTGTTTCTAAATTGATATGTCATAATAACTATGTTTATTAGCAAATTGTAGAAATTAATGAAAATAGATTTGATTTATGATTAATCATAAATCATTAGGTCTTTTTCTTCTAGTAATGCGTGCAAGTTGTTAACAGATCTGTAAACATCAGGCTCTTGTTTTGCTCCTGTACAGACAAGTTTTCCTGATGAAAATAACAAAATCACTGTTTTTGGATCTAGCATTCTGTGGATAAGTCCTGGGAATTGTTCTGGCTCGTACATGCTTCTAGGCAATGTTCTAGCTGCTTGTTCCAGATGAATTTTTCCGCCTAGATTAATTGATGCCACGATATTTTGAATTTGTACTGTGGCATCTTTTTTTACTTTAATTCCTCCTTTTCGAAGTTTTTGCACAACTGTTTTTACTGCCTTTCTTGCCATCTCTTCCGATTTGGAGCCCGTACATACCATTTTACCTGAAGTAAAAATCAATGTGGCTGTCTTTGGTGTCTTTAATCTAAACACTAGACCTGGAAATTGATCCGGATGATATTCTACATCTGGAAATGTTTTAGTGATCTCATTTAAGTCCATTTTCTGATCTACAGAAGCTGAGGCTACAACATTTTCCACGCTTACAATTGGTTTTGTTTGTGGCATATTCAGGTTTTTTGTATTTGAACTATAATAAAAGCACTCGCCAATTTTTTAGTCTCTGTGACCGTTTTTTCTAATTTCTGAGATGGCTTTTTTCTTCTAGGACGAATGATTTAATTTAGATTTGGCGATCGATTAGTTTAGTGAATTTTACAAGTTTTGATTTTGATCAGATTTTTGCAATGAGTGATGACACAAATCCAATAATGATGTTGATTTGGATTCTTCCAATTTTCTTTTTTGTATTTTATGGACAACGAATTCAGCTTTACGTCACTTCAGGTGAAATCAAAAAAGGAATTGCCAAGCTTGATGGTTTTAGAAATGAATCTAGAGATGAATTGATCAATTATGTGAAGAAAAATTTGAAACCTGTTGATGATCCAATTCAAAAAATTGACCGTTTTATAGATTATTTTACAATAATGCCCGTTGATATGGATCCTAATGGTATAGTTGACAAAGTCAGGCATATTGTCAGGTCACGGGAAGATTATACTAGAGAACACGTAAGATCTCTTTCTCCCCAAATGAGTGACATTGAATTGACCAAAACTCAGACTTTGCTTGAAATTGCATCTTCACTGCAAATGATTTACAAAATAATCAATCACATGTTCTTAACTGCAAAAAAACAAAACAACTATCCATTAATTTTGCCCTTGCAGATGATCCTTCCTTTCATAATGGAGCAATCCGAAGCAATGAAAGAAGCGATTCCTGTATTTAAAAAAGGACAACCTGTGGGTGATGGAATTGGTCCGATGGTTGTTGGAAAAATGATGTTAAAGCACCAAAAAGAGACAGTTGCGTTTCAAACTGTTCTTGCAAAGTCTGAATTTGAGGGAAGAAGTTTATTCTTTTTAAAAGCTGAAGGTCCAGGATCCACCGTAGGCAGGCCTGCTGACGGTTTAGAAAAAATTGTTTCTGAAAATGAAATTAATGCAATAATTATGGTTGACGCTGCATTGAAGATGGAAGGTGAAGATTCTGCAATTGTGGCACGTGGATTCGGTGCCGCAATTGGTGGGATAGGAACTGAAAAATTTGAAATCGAAGCAATTGCAACATCTAAAAACATTCCTATATTTTCAATAGTTGTCAAACAATCAGTTAAAGAGGCAATTACATTGATGACCAAAGAAATTGCAGACAAGGCAGATGATGTACGTACTCAAGTTTATGAAATGATTCAGGAAAACACAACTTCCGGTCAATCCGTTGCTATTATTGGTGTGGGCAATTCTGCTGGGGTGCCGCAATAATGTTCTCAAAGAAAAAAACTATTTTGGATTATACTGTTGAAAAATGTTCCAAATGTGGAATGCAAAGAAAAAGAAAATTTTCTGAAGGTGATGTCCTGTTTTCAGAACGCTCAAAATGTGATTCCTGTGACGGGGTTTATTTTATTGAGAAAATTTTTGGTGAAACACTAGAGCAATAATTCTGAATTACTCTGTTCTAAATTTTAAATTACATGATGGACAAAACCATGATACTGCCTCTCCTTGCTCTCTGAACATGAATCCTCTACATTTGGGACATGGTCTTACTTCTTCACTCAACTTCATTCATGGATCTTTTGTAGTTACTGTGACACCATCTTCTAATGGAATGAATGTGTGCTCTGCCTGAGCAACCCTTTGTTCATTTACTTCAATTAGAACTGGGTATGCCTGGACTGCTTTCTTTTTTATCAAAAGATCTAGTGCTGCTTTTGCTTGTTTTTCCTCCCATTCTTTTGTTATCCATCTCAATGCAAATGGCAACATGTTGAATTTCTCCCAGATAAAATCAAGTAGTCTGTCAGCTTCTGCATCTTTTGTTTTCTTTCGTGAATTTATTGCAAAAATATTTTTGATTTGCCCATTTCTAACAAATCCTCCTCCTTGTTCTGTGGTGACAAATGGCTCACACGCATATGCAGAATTTTCAGAAAGTGAAAATCCTCCAATTGACCAAATATTTGGAATGGATTTTCCTGCATGGATGGTGTATTGGTCTAATGAATGTCCGCTAAGATTTGCAATTGGTTTGTATCCTCTTTGCTTTATTGTAGTTTCAATTGTACGTCCAATATCGCTTACTTTCACTCCTGCTTTTATCATGGACATTGCATTTCCTAATGCCTCTTCTGCAGCTTGAACTAGCCCGTCAAACTGTGCATCATAGCAAACAGTTACTGCAGTATCTGCAATGTATCCGTTAATTTGAGCGCCCAGATCAATTTTTACCATATCGGTATCTTTGATTGTTATTGGATCGTTAGGCTCTGCAGTATAGTGTGCTGCAATTTCATTAATACTGGCATTTACTGGAAATGCACATTTTGCACCTCTTTTTTTGATTTCTCCTTCAACTTCTTCACAAATATCATAAACTGATTTTCCAATCCAATCTTTTATCCTAACCATCTCTCTTACTTCTGCAGCAATTTTTCCTGCTTTGATGTATTCTTCTAGTTGCACATTTTTCTTCATTAGATTACCTTTAAAATGATTATCTCCATTGAATTACAATTCTTTTCTAATTTTTTTCAAAAAATTATTCCAACATGTCTGGCTTTGTTAAATTTTGAAATTTTTTTTACATTAAATTTACTATATGTGAAGCTTAAATTGGGCTATTTTCAAAATTTACTGGGATCGTGGTCTAGCTTGGTATGATTCTGCGTTTGGGACGCAGAGGTCGAGTGTTCAAATCTCTCCGATCCCACCATACCATTATCTTATTATCAAATCAATGCCCAGTTTTCTTGCCGAGCAATGAGGAAGAGTTAGAGAATTGACTTTGAAATGAAGTAAACTAAATGGCTCTGAGCTCCGGCATCTTTTTATGAATTCGTTGAGATGTTGATTTTATTGAAATTTGAAAGACGTGATATTTTGCTTATTGCAGGACTTTTACTATTCATGATAGGTTTGATTCCCTTTATGGCACCAATGTATGCTGTTATTATTGTAATTATGATGTATTTTGGAATCAAAGTGTATGTGGGAAAAAGAAAACAATTAATTCAAAAAGATGTGGGCGAGGGAATTTGTATGGAATGCGGTTCACGAGTTTTTAATAAAAAATGCCCTAACTGTGACTATTCTAAAGGATAATTCCTACGTATTTCCTAAATAGCAAAAAATTGTAAAATAATTGTGAAATCGTTCAATGAACTCCTCTATCTGAGATCAACTTTAACAACAAGCTCAACTTTTCCTCAATTCCATTCTAAAAAGAGTCCTATATTCAATCAAATTAGGAAAAACAACAATGAACTGTAATCTATCTTTAGTATTATCTTTAATCGTACTTGCCGGACTTATAGTTCCAGCATATGCTCAAACAAACTCTGATCATGTGGTGATAAATGAGGTTGATGTAAACCCTCCTGGAAATGATGCAACATCCGTATCAGAATGGGTAGAGCTTTACAACCCCACAAACTCCGATGTTGATTTAGGTGGGTGGAAAATTGCATCCACTACTGTCCTTAAAAAAACTATGACAATACCTGATGGCACCATAATCAAACCTGGACAATTCTTGACATATTCTTACCAAAGTGTTTGGTTTACTGATTCAAATGAATCAGTTGAACTAAGAGACAAAAATGAAATTGTAATTGATAAAACTCCATTAATTGCTGATATTCAAAATGATTTTAAATCTTGGCAGAGAGTCTATGATGGTTTTGATCTAGACCTCTCAAGTGATTGGAAGTTTGTAACGTCCACTGCGGGTTCATCAAATGGAAAACTTGTAGAGGAAAAAACATCTAAAGAAGTCACCATTTCCGTATCCACAGACAAGTCATCATATTTGTTTGGTCAAACTGTGACAATTAGGGGAAATGTTTCTGAAGAAGTTTTTATTGTAAAGCCATTCTTCCAGTCACAACCAATCAAAGTGGATATTTCTGGTCCAAACTATTTCCAATCAATAAATTTGTATCCTGATCTTAATCTTAATTACAAAACAACACTCAACTTACATCAGGTTCTGGGAATCAAAGAGGGTCAATACACTATATTGGTTTCTTATGCTGGTGTAACTGCAATCACTGACTTTTCTGTAGGTTCTGAATTGCTTGAGCAAAAAACAAAAGAGGATTCTTCTCTAAGTATCATAACTGATAAATCACAATACATTCCAGGGCAGCTGGTTTCAATTACCGGGTTTGCCTCAGAAATAATTCCGTTTGAGGGTATGAAATTAACAATAAAAGATCCTCAAGATAAAGTTATCCTAAGTGGCAATTTGTATCCTACTAAAGATAAATTTTCAACCAGTTTGTTTTTGACAACTGTGAAACCTGTATATGGAATCTATGATGTACATGGTGAATATTCTGACAAATCTGTACGGACAACTTTTGAAGTGCTTGAAGATGTTAAAGAAGATGTGCCAATTTCGCTCTGGACTGACAAAACTGTTTATGGGTTGGGTGATGAGGTAACAATTTCCGGTAGGCTAAACCAAGTTTGGATTGGCTATCTGGATTTGGAAATACTCCAAACAAAACAATCCGCACTAAAAGATACTCTGGGAAGTGGTTCTGGATTTAAAATCCTGGATGGTGTGAGAATTCTAGGCGATGGCACTTTTACATACAAATTCAAAATTCCAGATAATTCCCAAAGATTGGGTGATTACAAAATTAATGTTTCAAAGGACGTAGGATCTGCCTCAATGGTTATTCATGTGGCTGCAAATCCTGATGAATTTATTATATCGGATATGCCGTTAACTGTGAAAACCGATAAAGATATCTATGAACTTGGCGAGAAAATCACTGTTAGTGGATTTATCAAAGACCTCTATAGAAGTTCAAGTTATTTATCTGGTTCACCTGTGAAAATCTCCATCTCTCATGAGGACGGGACGCCTCTAAAAATCATTGGCTCATCTAATTCCGGAAGATTATCCACAAGTGGGGTTTCAATTGGATATGTTTTCACGGCAATCCCTGAAACCTCTGGCCAGTATTTCTTACAAATTGATATCTCAAAGAATATTTTTACTGAAGGAAACTATGTTCTCAAATCCGTATATCTTGGCAACACTGCAACAAAAAACTTTTCCATAATTAATCCTCTTGATTTGAAAGGCGGTCCGATAATTTCTCTTGATAAAGAAGTCTATGGTTTCGGTGAAACCGTTCACCTTACTGGAGTTGTCCCTCCCACAGGCGACAATACTGTTGAAATATCTGTAATTAGGCCTGATGGTACTAAAAGTAATTTTGGTACTTCAATTGAAAATCAACGATTCTCGTGGACTTGGACTACACCTATCTCTGAGAGACACCAAAATATCAAAACTGACGACGGACGAGATGTGATAAAATCTAACGTGGGTGTATACAAAATCCGAGTGTCTATTCCTTCATACAATACAGATCTCTTCTTCAAAGTTTCAACAGATCCAGAAAATGACTCTCTTTCCAAAACGCCTATCTTTGTAACAACTGAAAAATCACTATACAAAGCAGGGGAAAAACTAAAAGTTGTTGGAAACGTAATTAAACGTCAACAGGGCAGTGAAGGTCTAGTGGTACCACAGCGGGTAACTATTGGAGTTTTTGATGGCAAATTCCCATATACACAAATTCATGAATCCTCTGTTTATCCCACTCAAGGTGGCAATTTTTCCAGTCTGTTTGAATTACCTGTAACAATATTTGCCGAAGGAAGTTATACGGTAAAAGCATTTTATGGAAATACAAAAACCAATGCTGTCTTTAGTGTGGTAAATGATTTTGTATTTGGCGGTGATCAACCCCTGTCTCTTTTAGCATCAACTGATAAAACCGAATATTATCCAGGCGATGTTGTAATTGTTACTGGAAAGCCAAACAAGTTAATTTATCTTGAGCAGTTTGAAGTAAGCATTTCTAAAAAAACAGGTAATGAAATAACCTGCGGCTCTTTTATTTGTGGTAAAAATACTGGTCCTGTAACTACAATCCGTCCTAGCTCTTCTGGTTCCTTTACTTATCAATTCCCAATCCCAACATCTACATCTGCAATTGGTTCCTACGAAGCAACAGTTGATGCCGACTTTGAAACAAAATCCATTAAATTCAATGTTGTTGAAAAACCAAAAACCCCAAAACTTGATACAATAATTGAGAAAGAAAATAGAATTTCTGAAGATAAAATTTCTATTTTTGCTGCAAAAAAAACTGTTAATGATGTAACTGTTGAACCCCGAATTATTTCAGGTTCCTTGATTACTTCTACGCGAGGTGATGAACCAAGTGTCAACCTCAAAGTTTCAAGTGAAACTGGAATCTGTGTTATTGGACCTGATGCTGATTGCTTGGTGAGTGAATCTACCCGAAAACCCGGCCAAATCTATGATGTTGTTGAAGTTGATGGGGTTTCTTTGAATGTAAGATACAGTGGCTCCGACACCAGATTGGAGAAATTCAGCATTTTGCCTGAATCTTCGGATACATTTTTGCCTGATACTAATTGGAACGTTGAGATTATCAAAGATGATCAAGTTTCACGATTCTATTACAAAATAACATACAAAACAATAGAGTAAATTCAAAATACTCTGGATTTTGTTATTTTTTAGAGTGAGATTACAAGTTTTAATGTTTTATCAAGACGATCCAAAAAAATGCACAGCTGCTAAAATGGTAAAATTTGGTCTTGTCCAAAACATAAAAAAAATTGGAATCAAAGGACTGGTCTTAGATCCTTTCTCTGAAAAAACTCTATTACCCAAAGATAGATTTTTGGTAAATGCTATTGTCGGAATTGATTGCTCTTGGAATCGTGTAGATCAAGCTTTCTCAAAAAAATTCAATGGGATAAAAAGAAGACTTCCTCCTTTACTTGCGGGAAATTCTGTAAATTACTCTAAGCTTAATAAGCTCACTACTGCTGAAGCATTGTCTGCATCATTGATAATTCTGGGCTATAAAGAACAAGGTTTGGAATTGCTTGATAAATTCAAATGGGGTCACACGTTTTATGAACTCAATCAAAATCTATTTGATGAATACTCAAAACTTGAAAATGAGGAACAGATAGACCTAATTCTAAAAGATTATGGTTTGGCATGATGTCTCTTATTTAAGATAATTATTATCACAACAATAATTCCTAATGGAATAACCCATAACCAAAATTCTGGTTCACTTTCTGAAAAATCTGTATGCTTGTTAATACTTATTGGTAATTCTTCTCCATTTTCGGTTACTATGAAACTTGATTCATAAAAATCTGGTTTTAACACCGAGTCTGAAATTGCAAATACTTTGATGTTGTTTGCCCCGACTCCTAAATCCTTTGTAATCTCAGAAGGAATATTGATTGTAATGTTATTCTTATCTAATTTGAGAATGTTTGATGATATCATGTTTCCATCACTATTTGTTAAAAAGTAAAGTATGTTATCTGAATTCTCCGTTTCTATTCTGATGCTGAATTCTGTTCCTCTTTGCAATGTATTTTTCATGTCTATTTTCTTAATTTTTGGAAATTCTGCTTTTTCAAACTGTTCCCACTTTCCAATTTTGAATGGGTATGAACCGTCATCGAATTCTCTAACTGTTATTGTTCTTGATTCTGGAGAGTATGATTCAAGATAAAATGGACCATTACTGATTACCGCATGATTATTGACTTCGATCCATTTAATTGATGAATTGTATCTGTCTTGAAAATATTTTGAATCTCTGGTGGCTTTTAGTGCCTCTGGAATGTAGTTTGTATCTCTGAATTCTTGCAAATAACTTTTGATTGTATTTGCATCATTTGGAATGATCAATGATAACCAGTTTACATTTTTGCTTGTGGCCCCTGATCTTGAAAACGAGACTTTTCCATCAATCACTGCTTTCTCCATAGCAACTGAAATCTCCCATGGCATGGTATTCCATAGCAGTGCCCATTCAGCAATTTCTCCCTTATCAAAATGCCAATAATCCACATACACTTCAACCGTATCTTCATCAATTGGATTTACTCCGATGATTGTTTGAATATTCTGAGCCGCTCTTGGAGTAAATTCTGTATCAAAAGTCCTGTCATTTCCATCCGTTTGTGTTCCCCATTCTATTGTGAAATACAATGAATGAAGAATATCGTTCATATCCATTTTTTGTCCATTGTGCCAATTACTAAATTCAAAATCAAATGTCACTTTACTTGTTGCACGTGAATCTGATTTAACATTGGTCCATTGTTGCAATGTTGGATTCCACATTTTTGATTCTATTGGGATTTCTAGTTTTTCATTAGGTCCTGCAGTTTCAACTTTCCAACTTGCTCTAACCGGAATTGTCTGACCTGTGAATGGATGTTTGAATGTTCCAGGATCTGATATGACTCCCCAAATATGTCTGCTGTAATTGTCAGTTAACCCCATGACTGGATTCCATGCTCCTTGATAGATTTGTTTAACTCCAATTACCAACTCATTACTTTCACTTTTGGCATTAATTGGTGTGAATCTACTTGGCACTCCTGCACCAAAGTCATTTACAATTCCACTTACTTTTTCATTTGCAACATATTGATCAACTTTGCTTGCCAAAAAAATCCTAATTGATTCATTAATTCCTTCTACAACTGCTTCTTGAATTAACTTTGATCTTTTCTCTAAGGATTCAAAATCCCCCGTGTAAATTTTCTGAGTCAATGAATCTAATTTGTCATTTTTGTAATTCCAATATGACGGATCATTGAATCCTGGCATGTTTGAAAACCAAGGAGCATACATCTGTCCTAATCCTACTGAATCATACCTGACAAATGCAGAGCGTCCCCATCCTTCAGTGTACAAACTCCATTTCAAATCTGAAGGATTTGAGCCATATACTACAACAAAGGCTTTGTTAAGATCCCCGAAATCCTTTTTTACAGTAAATCCTATTTTTTCAAGTTCTACTGATAAAATCTCTCCGATTGATTTTCTGACCGGATCATCACTTCTAATGAAAATTGTTATTTCTATTGGAATGTTTTCAAATTGCCATTTCTCATTGATCTTGACTGCTCCTTCTTCTTCTAACACTTTAGTGATTATTTCGTCTGCAAGGGCAGGATTGTACTTGAAATTAAATGACTCTAACTGTTTGATTATTGTGAGATATTCTGGATCTGATGGACTATAGTAAGAAATGATCGGTGCACCATATCCGCCCATCAATTCATTGATGATTAGCTTTCTGTCTACCAAATAATTCAGGGCAAATCTGATGTCTCTGTTTGCAAATGGATTAAATTTCTCAGATTCTGCTGGATTTACAAGAATACTGTATGATCCTCCTGTAGAATCAAAAACCTGTAATCCTTCTCTTGATTGAAGATTTTCTAACCTATCTGATGAAATTCTATAATAATACATGTCTAGATTGCCATTTCTTACTTCTTCTAATGCTATGTTTTCATCTAAATATTGAATAAATTTGACTGAATCAAAAAATGTATTTTTTTCTGCAAATGATTCATTATACATAAAATTTACAACTAAAAAAGCTAGCAGTGTTACTAGCAATTTTTCCATATTCTTAGTTTCAAAAACTTGTAATAAAATCTATATCATAATAACTCTCGCTTAATAGTTCTTAAAACCTATATTTCTCCATGAATCAAAAAATAAAGTTGAAAATTCATCCTAAGATGGTTGTTGGATTAAGTGGAATTATTCAAGGTGGTGTGTCTGTTGAGGATTTTTCTGCTGTTACAAAAATGAATACTGTTGACTCTGAAATAATTCTTGAAGAATTTCTCAAAAATAACATCGGTTCAAAACAAGATGATAATTATTATTTTGAAGACGGAGACAAATTAAAAACTGCAGTTAAATTGCTTGAAAAAGGTTATCCTATTGATGAAATTTCAATTGCACTTGATTGGAAAGATTTTGAGGGTTTAACTGGCGAAATCTTATCCTCAAAAAATTTCGCAGTTATAAAAAACATGATTCTCACAAAACCCCGTATGGAAATTGATGTAATTGGCATTAGGCTAGGAATTGCAATTTTAATTGATTGTAAACATTGGAAAAGATATAACGTATCAACATTGCAAACTGCAGTCAAAAAACAAATTGAGAGGACAAAGCACTATGTAAAAAAAACTCCCGGTGCAATGGCTGTACCTGTAATTGTAACATTATATCAAGACAAGATAAATTTTATTGAAAACGTTCCAATTGTCCCTATTTTTCAATTATCCTCATTTATTGATGAATTTTATGGAAATATTGATCAGATGAAGACTATAGAAACAAACTAGTGATGAAAAACAATACTCCTCCTATCACAAATGCTTTAGTAATTTTTAAAGAATTATCTAATGCTTTGGAATAGTCTTCATATATTCCCTTTCCCATGACTTTGACATTTGCTTCATTTTCTAAAATTTCAAATTTTGCAGTTGTTGTATCTGACTCTGCATTTTTAGCAATTTCTAAAAACCATTTCGACAGTTTATCTGCCCCTGATATCAATCCTAATTGGTAATACCCATTTCTGTTTCTAGCTTTAACTGGTGCGTAATGCGTATCTGATGTACAAATTTCTAGTAAGTTATAATCTCTCTTTGAGAAATTGTCTATGATCTTCTCTCTAACTCCGTTTTCCATATTGTTTGCATCTGCCCAACCTAGAAAATATTTTTTATCTTTAATAACAAGACAAATAATTCCTAATCCGCCCATTCCCAAATCTTCTGTCCATACATCCATATCATCTGAATTGGCATAGCCGAACTCTATTGGATAATTATTTTTTGTAATTAGAGTATCCAAACAAGACTTTGCAGCTTTTAACATATCCTCGCCATCTTCTTTTGAAATCTCTTCTCCCATGGCATTATGACAATCAATTATCATGGTTCTTGTATAATTTCTATTCTTTGCGTATTGTTCAATTTCTGTTTTCATGTAACTTGGAATATCTTCCATGCCGTGAGGGGATAAGGACAAAAATAATAGTGGGTTATTTCCAAAAAGTAACCCTGTTACTCTTGCTTTGTTTATTTGGACTGTAACTGGTTCAGTACACTGTAGTCCTTCTTCTTTAATATTACTATCTTCTATTTTTTTCAGATAGTTTTCTACTTCATTTCTTGATGGAAGATTCAATGAATGATCAGATATGCTATGCATAACCATTGCTGATGATGATAAATTTTTGTAAATCAGGTATGGAATATTACTTCCACCTACTGGATGGTATGGTCCTGGATGAATCTCTGGTAAGACTATTCTAAACTCTGTTTCACCATTGGGTGATGACAGTCTTAGTTGTGATGTAGTTACTTTGGTTTCACTTGAGCGTTGTTCCATTAGTTCTTCAGCATCTTCAAAATCATTTCCTTGTGATGCAAGATATGCTTGAATTGTTTTATGTGTGCTTTCCATTCCTGGTCTGCCAGCTCTGTCAGTGAGAACTGACCAAATACTTGCAATTATCATAAATGATATACCATACCCTAATCCGATTGGCTCGTAAAGTACTGAAAGCCACATATCTTGTGGAATTAATGCGAAATACATTGCTAGTGGTTGAATAAAACAAATTGCCCAAGCTTTTTTGAGACTTGCTCCAAGTGTTGTAGTGTAAATCCCTATTCTAAAACTAGCAAACAGCAATATTCCAAAAACTATAAAGAATAATTCTATCTCTTTTGCTAAAACTATGCTTGAAAGTATTCCCATCAAAATTGTTACTGTCCACAACATGTTTCCAAAAAGTGATGAATGCAGTGACTTTGAATATTCTTTTTTCTTTGAAAATCTAGTATCTAACAATTGGGTTACAACTAAAACTCCTAAAACTGCTGGTAGTCGATACCAATTTTGTTCAAAACCCAAATCGCTCAAATAACCAAAATATGTTGCAAGAACCATTACTGAGGCTACTACTAATGACACAACTAATGAGAAATAATGTGATGATGGATTTACCAGAGTAAGGGAAAACCTGTTGTGTATATTTGAAACATCATCTGATTCTTGTTCCATTGTTTTTTCACGGAGCTAGGAAAAGATCAATTACCCACGAAATTACAATTAAACTAATTGGAACTGTTACAACAATTTTGGGATCTATTTTGAATCCTTTTGTCTCATCTTCAAAGAATCTCATGAGGCCTCCACTTGATGCTGGAAGTGGTGCTGATTTCTTTTTACTACTCATTATATCTCGACATCACAAATTTTTACATAAATACTTTATTGTTTTTCTTTTACTTTTTCTAGTGTTTCCAGCACCAAACTAATTGATTTTAGAATTTCCTGTTGTTTTACATGATTTTCTTCTTCTTCGAGTTCTTTTGAGAGTGATTCTATCTTTTTTTCAAGAGTTTTCTCTAACTCTGATTTTTTGTGCTGTAGTTTTTTTCCTATTCCGATCTCTTTTTTTCTTGGTTCACGTCCACAACTAACACATAATGCATGTCCTTCTTTCATGACTCTTACCCCTGTACAATAAGGACAAGGTTCTCCTAACAATGTTGCACCATTTAGTAACATTTCAGCAGCTTTTTTTGTAAGGTCTTTAGACACCATTCTTCTTTAATTTTCTATCTAAAAAATCAATTTCTTTTTAATTTGTAAGAAATAACCAAACAAGGCTTAATAGTGCGTATAATTGAATTTATTTCGAACGAATGGCAGTAATTTGTAATACTTGTGGTCTACCAGAAGACTTGTGTGCATGTGGTGAACTGGCCAAAGATAGCACTAAAATTATTATTAGATTGGAAACCCGAAGATTTAAGAAAAAAGGTACTATGATTGAGGGATTAGATCCTAAACTAAATAATTTGGAAACTGTCGCAAAAGACCTTAAAAACAAATACGCCTGTGGTGGAACTACCAAAGAGGGTTACATATTTTTGCAAGGCGATCATAGAGATAGTATCAAAGACACTTTGATCAATTTGGGATTTGCTGCAGATATTATAGAATTACACTAGAACACATTGGAAAATTCAATCAGAATTCTTCAATTCTTTGGAATTCCATTTGCTGCATTACAATCAGTTATTCTTGGATTAATGCTCGTTTCATTTCCTATGGGAATTTACATTGTTTTTGAAAGTGAAATTGGTGGAGATATCAATTACGAGTACCCTCTTACACATTTAGATTTTTTTAGAAATACAGAATTGTATCGGGTACCATTTGACATCAGCATTGGAGATGCATTTGTTATTCTGTGGATTTCTTATGCTGTGTTATTCACAATTGCAGTTTTTGGACCAAAACACGACTTTTTAAAATCTCTTTCACCGATTATTTCTTTTGGAAAATTTAACACTACAAATTATATGATTGGGATAACAAAGTGGTTTTCTATTTTAATTGTGATCTCTGCATTGATTAATTTTATTCAGGAGGCATTTGGTATTGTGACTGTTCCGCCTTTTGATGATAATGATCTAATTCAGTTTTTTTATGTCTCCCTTGCACCTCTGATTGAAGAATTTGGATTTCGTCTGATTTTGATTGGCATTCCATTATTTGCATTATATTCTCACAAATCGTCGCTCCGATATTTTATCAAATGTATGTGGACTCCTAGCTCGCTACATATCAATAATTACAAAAAAGCCATTATGTTAATTGTGTTTGTAGGTATCTTCTTTGGATTTGGACATATTGCATTTGCCGAATCTTGGAGTGAAGGAAAATTCGCTCAAGCTGCTGCTAGTGGTGTTGTTTTAGGATGGGTTTATCTAAGATATGGGTTTGTATCTTCGCTTTTGGTTCATTGGGCAATGAATTATTTCATTTTTTCATACGCTAATTTTATTTCACAATTGAATTACATATCCCTTCGGGAATCTTTTTCTCATTCACTAATGTCTTCATTGGAAATCTTGTTGTTGATATCTGGTATCGTATCTATCTCAATTATATTCATAAGTCGATTTTACTCTAAACAAGAATCTACTTTAGAGGTTTAATGCTACCTTCAAACCTTTGTATCTATTTCTAATGGTAACTTCTGTAACTCCTGCAGCTTCTGCTACGTCTCTTTGTGTCTTGTTTTCTCCGTTTGTAACACATGCTACATAAAGCGCCGCAGCTGCTAATCCCATCGGATCTTTTCCCGCAGAAATTTTATTCTCTTCTGCAGTTTGTAAAATCTTTGTTGCTTTTCTTTTTGTTTTTTCTGATAAGCCTGCCTTGCTTGCAATTCTTGAAATACATTTTATCGGATCAACTACTGGCATTTTTAAATTCAATTCCCTGAGCAATAGGCGATAACATCTTGCAATATCTTTTCGTTTGATATTACTTGCTTGACCTATGTCTTTTAGGGTTCTTGGTGTTTCTGTATCTCTGCATGCTGCATAAAGTGCTGATGCAATTAAAGCTGAAATGGAGCGACCTCTAACTAGGCCTTTCTCTAGTGCCTTTCTGTAAATGTATGCTGCTTTTTCTATTACTGCATCTCCTACTGCAAGTTTATCTTTTAATCTATCCAATTCACTGAATGCCTGTCGGAAATTTCTATCAACTGGTTCGTGTACTTGGCTTCTACTATCCCAAGTCCTTAGTCTCTCAATTGTACTTTTCATCGAAGCCGTTAATGGCTTTCCTGTAGCATCTCGATTTTGTGGATTGATCACTGTGGCTAACCCCATATCATGCATGGCAAGTGATGTTGGGACTCCTGCCCTGCTTTTGTTTTCACCTTCATTTGAAAACGATCTCCATTCTGGTCCTGACTCTTCTACTTTATCTGTAATAACAAATCCACATTTCCCACAAAAATTCTCTCCTGTATTGGCATCAGTAACTACTGATCCTTGCCCGCATCTTGGACATCTGTCTTTTAGATTTATTTTTTTAACCATCTTTAAATTTCACAAAACCTTTTATGATACTATTTAAGAATTGCTAATTCATTGTTTATAAGTCTGTCGGTGATCTCAATGTGTATTTTTTGATCTTAAAAATAATTTTTATTCAATTGGTTTCTAAAATTTTTTTAATTTTTTTAGCAATATGTGGCTTTTCATTTTGTTCCAATAAAAATTTTAAATCTTCTGAATTATCTACATCCCACATTATTCTTTTCACAAAAACCATTGCAACATTAAGTGTGTGTTCTTTGGCAGTATTCATGTGGATTTTGTAACTATCCTCATCGTAATGAGTTTCCATCAGATCCACTGGCATTCTTACAAGAGCATTTGTACCATCAAATCTTCTTGATGGGATAATTATCGCAAAATTTGGCGGTGCTTTGTAGTTTAACATAAAATCAATATCTTGAGTTTTAATGTATGGGATGTCTTGTGGAAAGACAATTGACGCATCATAATTATTCTCTAAAAGATATTTGTCTGCAATTGCAACTGCACTGTTTACACTCTCTTCTTTTTTATCAATTAAGATCGTTGCATTGAATTTTTTTCCAATATTTTTTGCTTTTTCTTCTTTTGTCACTATAATTGTTTTATCAATTTGAGGTGAAATTGAGATTGTATGTAAAATTTCTTCTAGCATCACCTCACACAAGTTTTCTATTTTCTCTGTAGGTAAATCTAAACGTGTCTTTGCATTGGAGAAAGTCTTTACAGGAATTATTGCAGCTATTTTCAAATTAAACGTGTACTTGTTTTAAAATAAAATTCGCTAATGCGTCTTCAGCTAATTTATTTTTCATGGTGATTTTTGTTTCAAAAACCCTCATATCTAAACTCTGAATTTTCTTTGTTAACAGCCTGTCTTTAGAATCTAAGATGATGTTGGAACATACATCTGAATACATTTTTGCTAATCCATAAGCGTTAGATTCAATTCCTGCTGCTTGCATGTATTTTGCCGCAGGCCCTGTAATTGCATCTTCTCTAATTAACGGACTTACTGCCACAACTTTTTTCTTAATCTTCGATAGTTCTTTTCTAATGCCTTTTATCTGAAGCATTGGGCCAATCGATGTTAAAGGATTTCCTGGAGCTATGATTACCATGTCTGCATCATGTATTGCATTAACTGCTTCTGGATTTGGACGAGCTTTGTCTGCCCCGATATATTGGATTCCTAAAACAGGGTCCTTACCCCTATGCTTAACCCAATATTCTTGTAAGTGTAATTCTCCTTTGTCTGTGGTTATTCTTGTTTCGATACTGTTATCAGTTACTGGAATGATATTTGCACTAACTGCAAATTTCTCACACATCCATTTAGTGATGTCACTTAGATTTTTTCCATTTTTTAACATGTTAGTTCTAATCAAATGTGTTGCAGCATCTCTGTCTCCAACTCTAAACCATGTCTCTTCTCCAAAAACTTCCATTTGACGCAAAAAGTTGAAAGTATCTTTCTTCATCCCCCAACCTCTTTCTTGATCAAGTAAATCTGCTAAGCCATAAACAATCGTGTCGATATCTGGGCAGACATAGAGTCCATAAAGCCAATAATTATCGCCCACATTACTAATTACGTTAACTTTGGATTCTTGAGCAACCAGACCTCTAACTAATTTGACCGAACCTGTCCCTCCTGCTAATACTGTGATCATACCATTTTCTCCTAAAACTACCAACTTTTGTTACATTACTCCATATTACTTTTTCAAAAAATTGCGATCTACAAAATTAGGATAAGTTTATTACTGTAATTTTGTGAATTTTATTCGTGTCTAGGGCTGTAATCTTAACAGTTTTGCTTGCGGGACTTGTGGTAATTGGTACAAGTAGTCCAGCATGGGCAGCACAATTAGATGCTAAAATTAATCCTAATTCTGATTCATCTCCGTTCTCAATGAATTATCAAAAAACTGTTTTTATTGAATATCCAAATGGCGGTAATCTCTTTGATGAGTTACGTGGAAATGAATGGACCGTTGCTGGAACCGCAGATTCATCAAATCCAGGAGTTCAGGATCTTATGAAAAAATTAAATCAAAAACTATCTGAAGATGGCAGTCATGCCCATATCTCAGACTTGGATGTATCTTACGAATTCTATCTTAAAGGGAGAAACATCAACACCTCAATTGATTATAAAGTTCTATTGGAAGGAACATTATCTGGTTATGTAATTACAAAAGATGCTCAAAGAACTTTAGTAGATCTGGGATGGAGAGCGATGACTGTAAATGACGAAGTCAACATTGATGGTGTGGAAATCAACATCCCAATCAATATGTTGAGAGACCAAGAACCAGCAGTTTATGCTGTTTTTGCTGGAACTAAAGCTGAAGAAGTTCTTCACAGACCTATAATTAATGCCGATTTTATTTTAGAACAACCTCTTACTAACTGGCACTTTTTATTTGATCCTACTGGTATCAATGTAGATGCTGGCACATTTGGATTAGATGAATCAATATCCGGATTTGTTGTATCTAGCTGGACAATGGGTGAGAGTAGTATTAGAGAAGGACGACAAGTTGAAAGAGTATTTACAGCCGAAATTGATGCTGATCAAAAATATGTTGTTAGAAGTGTACAATCATCAGATCAAGCTAACTTGTCCTTGATTGGTTTTGGGGCTTTAGATATTTTGGACAATCTTGAAATTGCAGGTGTAACTCCAACCCCTCCAGAAGGATATGCTACAACTTCTACTGGTGACTTTCCAATTATGATTGTTTATGGTATGGCTGGGATGGCAGCAGTTGCAGGAATTGCATTTTTCATTGTTAGTAATAGATCTCTTAAAAATGAAAAAATAGGTCAACAAGGAATTGATCCAAATAGATTAGTTGGTTATCAAACTAGTGCATCATCTGGTGGTTATCAAACCAATAGAGGTGAAGCACAATTAAGAGATGAGACTGACTATCAGAAAACTAGAAGTGTTTATGAGGATACAGCACCTCAGGGAACAACAACTCCTCCTCCAACAATGGCTCATCGTGAAGAGGCTGCATGTGGATGTGCTGCATCGTCTGAAATGGGCTCAGAATGTGACTGTGAGATGCAAGGCTCTTGTTTGTGTGATGCATCCTGCGGATGTGCAGCAGAGATTTGTAAAGAAAATGCTCAATCAATGAGCTAGATTTTTAAAAATAAAAAAATGTGTGCTGGGAGTAACCCTCCTTCTGTTTTCACGATATTTCGCTTTGCAGCCTACCTGAACCTAGTACAGGAACTTTAAGTTCTGTTTGGCCTTGCTCCATGTGGGGCGGCTTTTTTCATTCCTTTTATGGAAACCTCAGGTTTTGCCATCACAGTGCGCCATATTGGATTTTTTTCTGCTCCGTTGCCAACCATCTCTGATTATCTATCTCCAGATCACATTTCCTGTACGGAGGGAGGAGTTTCCTCTGCCGTAGCAGTATGTCGTGCTCCAGCTCACATGGTGAATGTAATTCTTGATTGAATTTGAATATTACTTTGGAGGTTTTGTGCCTATTATGAACAACGTCCCAAATTCCTGTTTCCATTTTTTTCTGCTTTTCAAATCTTTGACTTGCTTTGTTTTTACTATGAATCCTGTGTTTTTGAAAAACTCTTTCCACTCTTTTTTTGAATGCAAATGCATCTGTATTTTCATGATTTTTGCCCATTTAGCAGTGGCTTTGTTATCTGAATAAAAGTCCGTACCGCAGAAAAAATTCCCTCCTGGCTTTAGTAGTTTGAATATTTTTTTCAGTGCAACTTCAACTGAATCTGCATAATAAAGGGATTCCATTGAGAATACAAAATCAAATTTTCCATTGTAATTCATTGATTCTATATCTGTATGAATGTAATATTCATTATTGCTCTCTTTATTTTGTTTAGCTTGAATAATCATTTTTTTACTTTTGTCAATGCCTATCGCTTTTCTGCAATTTTTCTCTCTGGCAATCTTCTTTACAACCCATCCATTCCCACAACCTACATCTAGAAATGTAAATGGTTTGTCAAATGATATGGTTTGTAAAAATTTTGAAACGTTCTTTCCATGCTCTAATTCCATTAATTCGGCTCTTCCATTTTGAGCCCACTTATCAAATGTTTTTCTAACTTTGTCCATCTTTATTGTGATTTTTTTCCTTTCACTAAATTGAATAGTTGTCTTACTGCAAGCTTTGGATGGTGAGTTGCCAACTTTATCATGTTTGATAACCCAAATTCAGCTTTTATAAAATCTATGAACTCCTCAGGTTTCAATTCTTTAATGATATCTAATTCTTTATCCCATTCTTCATCAGATAATCCAATCCATCTATCCTGTACTTTTCCTGCGGAGTTAATTTTTGATTCTATCTCTTTTCTCCAGTTTTCTTCATAGGGATATAATGCATCTTTGTCTGTATTCCCTGATCTGATTGCGTCTGACGCAACTTTTCCAGCAACTCTGCCAAATTTTATTGCATATCTTATTCCTTCTAAAACTAAAGGATTTGCTTGGCCTGCAGAATCTCCCACTAAAATCAAATTGTTAAACACCGTCTTTCTTGACAAACCATCGTTTGGAATCAATCCATAATGAAACTCTATTGGTGATATTTTTCCTAATCTTTTAATCGGACCTATTTTTGAATTCATCAGTTCTTTTAGTCTTTGAGTTGGGTCTATACTTGATTCTGGTTTTCCAACGCCTACCCCAATTCTAACAATGTTGTTTCCTAAAGGAAAAATCCAAGCATATCCAGCCGGTGAGTATTGTTGACCTACCATCAACCACCATGTGTCTGATTCTACATTTTCTGCTTTTACCTCATATTCTGCTCCTGCTCCAAACCTTTTCCATTGAGTTACAAAACCCATAGCTTTGCAAACCGTAGACTGAAATCCACTTGCGTCAATTACTATTTTTGAATGAAACGTAATTTTTCCATTTGGTCCAATACCACTAACTCCTATAATGTCCCCTCTTTCATTTTTGATTACATCATTAACATTAATTTTTACAAAGATGTCTGTACCTGACTGCTTTGCTTGCTGTGCTAACCATCTGTATGTTTTTCTCACATCTAAAACTGCAGCTCGTGGAACTGAATCACTAATCGTAACCTCGTTGTTTGGTGAACAAAATGAGAAGTTTTTAATTGGATTAAAACAGTCGTCTGGAATTCCGAACTCTTTGATATTCTGAATCCATGTGACTCCACTTGTTCTAACAGTTTCTGCAATTGAATTTTCTTTTTCTATTAGGGCCACTTTAATTCCATTTTTTGCAGCTACATCTGCAGCTGATAATCCTGCTGGTCCTCCTCCTACTATAACTAAATCATAATGATGTTCTTCAGACAACTTAACTCTATCAATAATCCCTAGAATATAATTTTGAGTAATTTCTGTGAAATTATTTCTTTAAAACTGGAGTGCCTGAAGTATCGTTTTCTCTTTCTGAATCAAAAGTCTGCATATGTGCTAAATCTCTGTGCATGTAACTGTGAGTTTCTCCCTCGCTCTTTCTGCAGAATTTTGAATGTATTGTCTCTTCTACCTTTAATGTTGTTTCATTTTCATGAAATAGGCGTTTTCCACAGTCAGGACATATGAATTCAGGCATAAATTTCATCGGTATCAAATCTATTTAGATGTTTCAGGTAATGTTGAATTGACTATATTCGTGAACCGAAACTTTAGATGTTTACAAATTTGTAACACTTTATGGATGAATCTCAAATCTCATCTTTTGTAATGTGGTCTGCCATTACTGGAATTATTATGGTGATTTCTGGACTAAGCTACCGTGCATATTTGAGGGCAAAGAACAATGAGATCTCTTCATCTTGAAAAAAAAGGGTTAAGGGGGCTTGCTATTGCTGAAAGCTTTACTCCAAATTCATCAAAATCTATTTTATCTGGAATCGTGATGAGACGAGATTTCATTATTGATGATTTTGTATTTGGAAGTGCAACATTAGGTGGTGACGATGCTACTGATTCTATACTAAAGATGTATGATGAACTTGATAGGCCTGATGTCAGTTATGTGTTGATCTCTGGTTTGATCATTTCCATGTATAATATTATAGATATCAAAAAATTATTTTATTCTCTAAACATTCCAATAATTGGAGTTTCATACCGTGATTCTCTTGGAATTGAAGATACTCTTAAACATTATTTTCCAAATTCATTTGAATCTAAAATTTCTAAATATCATAAATTGGGTAAGCGAGAAAAAATTACTTTGCATACTTATAATGATATTTTTGTTAGGATGGAAGGGTGTACACTAAATGAGGTGATGCATCTTCTTAATGATTTGACCTTACATGGTTCTATCCCAGAACCTATTCGTGTATCTCGTTTACTTGCAAAAACGCTACTTGAAAAAGGATTATCCTTCTGAAGCTGTCTTGCCACCATCTACATTTAGAATGGTTCCTGTTACCCAATTTGCTTCATCTGATGCCAAATAAAGCACAGCATTTGCAACATCTTCCGGCTCTCCAATTCTTGCAAGAGGTAATCTCTCTTCAAGAACTTTTCTTGCTTGAGGATCATCTAGATATGGTTTGATCATTCCTGAATTGATAATTCCTGGATTTACAGAATTACATCTAATGTTCCTTCTTGCATATTCTACTGCAATTGATTTTGTAAACATGGAAATTGCTGCCTTGGTAGCTGAATATACTGCCAAATGTACTCTTGGTATTGCTCTTTCACTTGATATGGAGCCTACATTTACAATTGCCCCCCTTTTTCCCTCTGACATTTTTGAAAGAACTGCTTTTGTCATGTGAAACACCCCTAACAAATTTACGTCAATGAGTTTTTTAATTTCAGAATCTTTCATTTCGTGAAAATGCACTGGATCATTAATTGCTCCTGCATTATTTACTAAAATATCGATTTTACCATATGTGTCCATGATTTGATTGACTGCTTGGAGTGCTTGTGATTCATCAGTCAAATCACACGTTATTGAGGCTGTTAATTCTTCATTTCCAATTTCTTTTCTAGCTTTTTCTAATCCTTCTAGGCTTCTTGCAACTAGAACTACCTTTGCCCCTTCCTCAGTAAATCTCTTCACAATACCTTTGCCTATGTCACTTGATGCACCTGTAACTATGGCTACTTTATCATTTAGTCTCATAATAACACAAATAACTCATAACTTATAGAATTTTTGTTTAACTTTATTCGTCATTTTGGTTTTATTTGGAATCGTTGATTCTTTTAATATGTTCAATTATTCCTGTATAATCTACTTCTCCTAGTCCTTCTTTTAGTGCATTTTCGTACAATTCTTCAGCTTTTTCAATCATTGGAAGTTTTATTCCTATAGTTTTGGCAGTTTCTGTAATTGTACTGATGTCTTTTTTTAGATTTGCAAGTGTAAATGTTGCACTGTATTTACCATCTGCCATTTTGTATGCTTTTTTTTCACTCATCCCTGTTTTAAAATATGTAGAGTTTAAAATTTCAAGAAATACTTTAGGATCGACCTTTGATTTTTTGATAAAAGTGATCCCCTCTGATAGGGCTAGTGCAAGCATGGTTATTTGAAGATTCATAGCAAGCTTGACTGAATGTGCAACTCCACTTTCTCCTATGAAAAATACTTTGTTTGCAATATTGTAAAAAACGTCTTCACAATTTTCAAAAGTATTCTTATCTCCTGATGCCATCATGACTAAATCTCCAGTAATTGCAACATTTGGTCCCCCCATTACAGGAATATCTAATTTCTGAATGTTATGCTCTAGAAATTTTTCTGAAATGTTTTTTGATTCTGATGGGTTAATGGTACTCATATCTGCAACAATTAACTTTTCATTTTTACTCTCAATTACTCCGTCTTTTTCAAAAGACACTTGTTTTACTGCATCTGTATCTTTTACTACAATAATGGCAAGTTCAACGTTCTCTGCAAGTTCTTTAGGTGATAATGCAACTTTAGCTCCTTTCTCTTTGATTTGCATTGTTTTTTCTTTTGTTCTATTGTACACTGTTACGTCAAAACCTGAATCTAACAAATGCAGTGCTACTGCATTTCCCAACATTCCTAAACCAATAATGCCTATCTTCTTCATTTTTTATAATTCCCTGTAATTGCTATTTTAATGACGTTCTTCATCTTGAATCTCCCATTGATTATTTCCAAATCTTGATGAGACAAATTCTAATTGTCCTATGGTCTTATCTCCTTTTTTGACTTTGGCAAAATCAAATTTTTTCAATCTTAGTATTTTTTCTTTTGGTTTGTATCCTCCCTCGATTACTTTTACCTTGAATCTTTTACTTGCTTTGATGATCATCTTTCTTGCGATTTGCACATCTCCAATCCATGAAAACATTTCAAAATCTCCAAAATTTTTAGTAGAAATTTCATATCCATACAGCCTAGCTTCAAGTTTTACTCCTTGAACCTTGGCCTGATTGTTTAACCATGACACAATCTCTTCTCCGTAACCTTTCTCAACTCCAAATGTTTCTGAATCGCCCATCTATTCAAACTCACAATATCAAACCATAATAATCATTTTCAATCATTGGTAGACTAAAATATTGACCCGTTTTTCAAATATTATGCTCACAATAGATTGCAAAGATGTTCCATCAATAAAAAATGAATTACTTGTATATGTTGCAGATAAAGTAGAAGCCATTCCTACTCTTAAACAACATCAATTCACGCTATCTACTTTTGATGATGATGATACTCTTGATATTGATGTGGTAATTTCTGCCATTAAAGAATATCTAGACTCTATAGATGAAAAAAATAACTTTGCTGTGATTTCGAATAATGGAAAAATTGACATTACATCAATTTCAGGTAGAGTGATAGAACGAGATTCTGCTGATCAGTCTGAAATGTTTTCGTGCACTCACTGTGGATTTATCACAAGATATCAAGTTGAACTTGATGTTCACATGAGAATCCATTACCTTTGAATTTTTTTAAAAACTCTATAACCTGTATTTTTAATTATGGGGATTTCTTGAACCATTGAAAAACTGTGACCCTCAAAACGTTTTTGATATTCTGAAATGTAACTTTGTGCAACATCTATTGTTTTAAATCTGGTTCTTATTCCGTCAATCTTTGATTGCTTTCCAAACACATCATAGACTATGATGGTGTATTGACTAGGGTTAACTTGATCCTTTGAACTACAATACCACAAAATTCCCAATGTCACAATAAAAAACCCTGTAACAAGTTTATCTAGAATTTTAATCACATTTTGATTTTCAACAGGATCTTTATAAGCACTAGTTACACAAAAAAATCGTGAAAAAATTATTAAAGAATAACGTGAATAAAGTTTATTGTGAAAAATGTGATTTGGTTTTTGAATCTAGAGAAAGATTTGAAAAACATCTTGATGAGCATTCGTCAAATGCTATGTGTGAGACATGTCCTATTGACACTGCAATTGCAAAATTTGTAAATCTGTTTAAACGAAAATCATCGCGTAATTTGGAATAAGTTTTTTTAACCAATTCAATCTTTTTGAAATATGAATAAAAAAGCTGTAATTCTGGGTGTCATTATTGTGGCAATAGTCGCCGGTATTGCAGCATCTGTTTCATCATCTTCCTCAGAAACTGTTAATCTTGACATGGGCAGAACACACGGTACGATTTCCACTGTTATGGGCTCTGCAATTTTAGGTGATCCTTCTGCTCCAATCACAATTGTTGAATTTGGTGATTATCAATGCCATCAATGCTATAATTGGTTTCATAATACAAAACCTGCAATAACACGTGATTATATCGAAACCGGAAAAGCAAATTTAGTTTTTGTTGATTTGGCCTTTTTGGGAAACGACTCCCCTAAAGCAGCACAGGCCTCATATTGTGCTGAAGATCAAGGCATGTACTGGGATTATCATGATCTTCTTTACAATTCACAAGAACCAAAAATAGATGGCGGTTGGGCAAACTCTGAAAGACTGAAGGCATTTGCATTTAGTTTGGATCTTGACATGGAACTTTTTGAAAGTTGTCTTGATTCTGGAAAGTACTCAAAACGTGTTCAGTACAACATACAACAAGCAAGAGACAATGGTGTACGCGGAACTCCTGGGTTTTTCATTGTAGGTCCTGACGGGCAACAACAAATCAGTGGGGCACAACCATTTTCTGTTTTTAAGCAAATACTGGATCCAATGATCTAAATGATGCAACCCATCAAACTTGTATTTTTAAATTTCAACTATGTTCTCTTGTCTACTGTCATTTTCATATCTATGATGACTGGCTTGCTGATATTGTCTGAATATATTTTCTTAGACCCCTACGTTGTAAGTCATTTACCTTCTGGAACTGAATTGGGATTTGTATTGATCTTGACACTTTCATCTCTGTCTGCATTGGTAATCCCAATGAATATTTTTCGAATTAGTATTTTGAAAAGTTCAAAACAAAAAATGGGTGGCGGTGTTGTTGGTTCTATCGTTGGTGCAGCTGCTGGTGCGTGTAGTTGTGGACCTGTTGGATTTGCAGTGATCTCGACTTTTGGCTCAGTAGGTGCTACTGCAACTGCATTTCTAACAAATTATGAGATTCCAATTCGAATCATTGCAATTGCTATTTTGGTTGTAACTTATTTCACTACTATAAAATCACTCAAAGTTGAATGTGATATCCGTTCTAGATCTTAATCTATTGGAAGTTACTAAGAATAGTGGATTTTTACAATTTTGAAATAATATTTTTGCTCATCTGATGTTGATTATGTCTCAATTATGCCTAATAGTAGAGATCCTGAGGACTATGAAATGAATCTGTGTGGAATTATAGTTTTTGAATTTTTATGAATAGACGAATTTTAAAAATTTACAAAGTTGAGCTATTTATTTGCCATTTTTTAGGTTTAACTAATGCAGAATTGGAATCTTATTTTTGGAATTTTCATAATTGCAAGCCCAATTCTTTTTTCAATGATTGCATACCCTGATTCAATTGCTTGGAGTTGGAATGAGGGTAGAGGTGGTTATTTCTTTGCACTTGTTTTCATAGTAGCCGAATTAATTGGTCTTAAAATTGTTATTTCTAAAAAACGACTACTTGCAGTAATCCCTATGGCACTTCTAACTATCATATATCTAATTTCATTAGAGTACGGTCTCAGAGATTATATTGTTGAATCTGCTGAGCAGTTTGACGTACAATTAATTTATTCATGGACTTGGATGTGGGATTTTGTTGTTATGGCAATTTTTATTGTTACAGCATTGACCCTTTTCTTTGGTAAACGATGGATTAGAATTGCACCTGCTGGACCAATCTTTCTAACTGGTACTGCAATTATTCTCTCACTTGATGCATTCTTCCCATACGATACCTTGGGTCCTTTACAGTATATTGTTCCATACTTTGTTCAAGCTAATGTATGGATAATTACAATGCTTGATCTTGGGACGGCAATAGCGAAAGACAATGTCATGTTCTTGCGAGGCGAACATGGTTCTATGGCACTTCAAGTTTTTTGGCCATCTGCTGGAGTTCATAGTATTATTATTTTTTCATTGGTTATTGGTGCATTCATGTTAAAACTGAATATTCCCAGAAATCGAAAAGTAATGTATTTTGTTTTAGGTATTATAGGTACTATCACAGTTAATCTGATTCGAATATTTTCATTATCTTGGTATGCCCTTAAAGTGACAACAGATCCTGTGGCATGGGAAGAATATCATAAGATTGCAGGCGAAATCATGTTTCTGCCATGGCTGTTTGCATTCATTCTGATAGTAATTTTGATAGAATCAAGACGCATGAAAAAACTTGAACAATAATTTTTCTATTTAGAAATAATTCGTGATACTACTTTGCCCTTGAACTTCTGAAAGTTCTGCAACTTTCACCCCTAATCTTCTAATTGTATTTGCCTGATTTTCTAATGCTTCTTTTAGTAATTGATCCGCATTTTTTTGTAATTCCTCAATACTCGTGGTTGGATTTTTCAGCATTCTTGATTTTGATTTACTTGATAAATCTGATTGAACAAGATAAATTCCAACCGATTTGAACATTTGGTTTTTTTCCATTAAGATACTGTGCACTTCTTTACATAATTCCGCAATATTTTCTGATAGGAATTGGTAGTCTTTTGAGTCTTTTTTTAGTGTTGAAATTTTACTGTATTGTATCCTGGCCTCTCTTTCTTTGACTGGCTCATTGTCTATTCCCCTTACTGCATTATAGATGTGGATTCCACTCTTTCTTCCAAATTCTTTATTCAAAGTAAAAACATCTAATTTTTTTAAATCTTGTATTGTATCTAATTTCATTTCAGAAAATCTTTCTTCAGTTTTTTTTCCTATTCCTGGAATTGCTCTAATTTTTAATGGTTCTAAAAACTCATTTATGTTATCTGGAGTCACAACTGTAAGGCCATCTGGTTTTCGAAAATCAGATGCGATCTTTGAAATTAACTTGTTGGGTGAAATTCCAATTGAACAACTAAGTTTAATTTTTTCTCGAATGGAATTTTTGATTTGTTGTGCAAGATGACTTGCTTTTTTGAAATCACCTTCTACTCTTTTTGTTACATCCAAATATGCTTCATCCCTTCCAACATATTCAAAAATATCTGCATTTGATTTCATGATCTCCATTGCTTTTTCTGAAATATCTGAATAGAAGTCAAAATCCACAGGCAAAAACACTGCATCTTTTCTATCTTCTAGTCTTTTTTTTGCAAATGATATTGGTATTCCTGACTTGACCCCGTATTTTCTTGCAGTATAGTTGGCCGTAGCTATTGCTCCACTATCGCCTCCCCTGTCTGAGAAAACACAAACACATACCGGCTTTGTTTTTAATTCAGGTGATCTTGTCTCCTCGCATTGCGCATAAAAATAATCAAAATCTATGTGGAAAACTACTCTTGTTTCCAATATCTTTCCATGCTGTTTTGATTATTACTATATTGTGCATTCATTACAATAATTGACCGAAAGCAGTATTATTTACCAGTGTTTCCATACTAAATCATGAAGGCCCAATATAGTCTGATGATGATGTTCCAAGACTCACTTAGGTCAAAGGAATCAGTTAAGAACACATTTGGACAATTGATCAATTCACAAAATATTCTAATCTGGAGAAAAAAACTATGATTATATTGTGGGAATGGAATCAGATTGGATTTCAAATTCTTGCAATCTCTTGTCTGATATCTAACAAATCTCTTAGAATAGAACGGCTGAATTAATTAATCGAGAGTTTTTGGATGCAAAACGAGAAAGGTTTGGACCACTATGTCAACGTATCGTGAGTCTGACTTTTTTTACAATTCTGGTTCCACTTGGTACAAACAAGAGTATTCGCAGTATTCTGATTATGGGGAGGATCCGTAGTTGGGTAAATTATGGAGAAATCAGAAATTAGTTATTGGATGAACTAAATTGAAAAAACCTTTATCAGTTTGTATTGATGATTTTCCTCTCTGAATAATATGCTATAAATTCATTAAATGAATAATTTTTTGAATAATCTAAAAAACTTAAAAACTAGAACATTTTTTGTAAATGAAATCCTTGGTAGTACTCCTTAATTTTTTCTAGGTATTGAATAAAAGAAAAGATGATTGCGTTTATTTGTCTCTTGCAACACAGATCATCAGTGAATATCTCGATTTTGGTAATTGTATTGTTTGTGATAATGATTGGAACATTTACTTCTACTTCTTTTGCACAACAGTTCAAAGAACCAGATTATGACATACGTGGCGGAAAAGTTTTAGGTTTTGAGATAAACCCAGAAACTACCTCTTTGATAATTTCCTTAGATGCTAGATCTCGAGGAGAATTAACTATAACATTGCCTCGAAATTTGATTGATGCGAAAATTAGTTCGGAAGATAGAGAATTTAAGATTCTTGTAAGTGGGCTAAATCTTAATTTCTTTGAAGAAACTTCAACATCAACTGATAGAACAATTACAATTCCTTTTAGTAGGTCTGATTATGAAATAATCATAATAGGAACTCATATTTTTTCTCAAATTACTAATACTGCACAACTTACACAATCACAACAAATAGAAAAAATAATAGAATCTGAATTACAACTAGAAATACCTGGTAACAACGCAAAATTACTCATATTTTCTGATACAGAATGGTCAGGTGCACTTCAATCTTCAAGTTTTGATTACACTGAAATAAATGGTCAAAGCGGCACTAGTGTTATTTTTGGATGTGAATCATCACTAGGCAGTCAGGGAATATTTGGTGCAAAAATTCAAAAAACAACACAGGATGGCTATTTGAAAGTTGTTGCAATTCAGAATCAGAAAATAATATCTCAAGGTTCAACTGAGGCAGAATTTGGTGATGTGCTCATTAATGGTGATTGCAATTCTAGTTTTGAAACTGGTCCTGGCGGAAGTGGTGGTGGTTGTCTTATAGCTACTGCAACATACGGTTCCGAGCTAGCCCCACAAGTTCAAAAATTACGAGAACTAAGAGACAACAAACTACTAAACACAGAATCAGGAACATCATTCATAAATTCATTCAATGATTTCTATTACTCATTTAGTCCAGCTATAGCAGATTATGAGCGTGAAAATCCAATATTTAAGGAAACAATCAAGATTGTAATTACACCAATGATTTCATCACTTTCAATTCTGAATTATATTGATATGGATTCCGAATCTGAAGTGTTAGGATATGGGATTAGTTTGATTTTGTTGAATCTTGGAATGTATGTTGGAATTCCAGTTAGTTTGTTTATTGGAATCAGAAAGAAATTCTAAACTCTCAATTATTTCTCTTTTCCTTTCAGAAATTTCTTACTAATATTGAACCGATACCTTTACGAAGATGAAGGAATTTCAGAATAGTGCCGCAATATATTAGTAATTAAATTAATTATGTTGTTTATGAAGTGTGCGTTTTGTATGATTAAAGAGGCAAAATATGATCCAAAACCTAATTGGCATGTTGCTGGAAAACTTTGTTCAAAGTGTTATGATTACAAATATGTTCATGACTCTAAGTCACTGATAAACAAACCTTTTTTCAGAAAAATTTTGAAGTTATCTAAAAAGAAATGGTTCATCATCCTAATTGCTTCTTTGTTGATATTCAGTGTACTCATGAGAATAATTGTTCAAGATTAATCCAAACACTTCTCATTAAACTAAATTTTACAAAATCATTATTTGACTACGAGAAAATTAAAAAATAAAAATAGTTCTGTATCCTCACTTAAACTAACATATCCTATCTCATCTTAAAAACCAGAACCAAGAAAATCAATGGAACCAAAGAAACCATCGCAGACAGACTTCTTATAACAAATAATTGAAAAGATAAAAGTTAGACTCAAAAATTAAACAGATATTGCAAGGACATTGGGCAAACCTGAATGGTCTGAATATAAGATATCTTGAATCTGGGAAAGGTAATGACAGGCATATTTTGTTTATTCATGGTCTTGGCTCTTCTGCTGATAGATGGGTTGGTATTCCTAAATCTTTATCGACAAACTTTCATACACTTTCTCTTGATTTGCCTGGTTTCGGCGAAAGTGACAAACCTGTATCAATGGATTACACAATTAAAAATTTCAGGGACATAATCATAGATTTTATGAACTTTCTTGGTCTTGATAACGGTAAAACAAGTATTGTAGGCCATTCTTTGGGAGGGTATATTGCAGCAGAAATAATCATGCTAAATAAAATTCAGATAGAGAAACTAGTCTTGATAGATTCTTCTGGAATGCTCAAAGAACCTACAGTTCTGTTGGATGAATATATGAGTGTGGCAATGAACCCTACGACTGATACAGTAAGGAAAATTTTTGAGCAGATGGTTACTGACAGCACTAAAATCCCGTCAATACTGGTCGAAAGTTTTATCCGAAGAATTACATTACCAAATGCAAAATATGCATTTAAATCAACTCTTCAAAATAGTGCAAGTACTAAGATAGAAATTGAAAGGCTAAAACTGATTGATGTTCCTACATTGATTCTTTGGGGATCTGAGGACAGGGTGATCCCCCCTGAGCATTCTGAAATCTTCAAAGAACATATTTCTAATTCTCATGTTGAAATAATTCCCGATACAGGTCACGCTCCATTTACTGAAAAACCTGAACAAGTTTTTGAATTAATTCGTAATTTTTTAGCATGAGTATATCTGAATTAAGACCATTTTATTCTAGTTGGAATACTATTAGCAATGAAATGTCAACTCAAGATCCGTGGACTGAATCAAAAATACTGACGAATAACTGACCTTATTCATCTAAATACTGATACTCCCTCTTATTTTTATGGAAAATCCAGTTTCTGCTGACGAAAATGGAATCAATTTAAAACCTGAGAAAATGGAAAAAGAAAAACTCTATCATTGTATTTTTAAAAATAAAGCAATGTTGGTTTTCAAAGATTCTCAAGATGTGTTAAATTGCTATGAGGTTGAAGAAGAGGATTTAGTTGAGAAAATTAGAAAAGCTAGTAATGAAGACGATCTTGAAAAATTACTTGAAGACTATCTTAATGGGTAAAGCCTGAAAAATTAATAAAAGCCGGAGAAATTTTTGTTATTACAGGAATTCCAAATTGAGCGACATTAAAAAATCAAAAGATGCAGAAGATATTTTATCTGAATTTGACTCTAGAATTAAACCAGAACCAACATCAGAACCAACATCAGAACCAACATCAGAACCAACATCAGAACCAACATCAGAACCTGAACCCCAACTATCAACATCAGAACCTGAACCCCAACTATCAGCATCAGAACCTGAACCCCAACTATCAGCACCAGAATCAACAAGTGAAACTTCTGAAATCCGTCATCCTCCTGAAGAACGTGATGTGATTTTTGTTGGCACTAAACCTATTATGACATATGTTTCTGCAACTCTAACTCAACTTTCTACAAGACCTACTGTCACGATTAAAGCCCGAGGGAAAAGAATTACCCAAGCAGTTGATGTGTCTCAAATGATTGTGAAAAGAATGGATTCTGTAGGATATGTTATTAGTGATGTGAGAATTTCATCTGATTCTCTTACTTCACAAGATGGGAAGCAACGTAATGTTTCCACTATGGAAATTGATGTTTCAAAAAATTAGTTTTAAAAAATTAATTCTAATCATACCTGTAGTTTTTCTTGCTATTTTATTTCTTAGTTTGTCTGGAAATTTCTGTGGTATACAACATATGTTTATTTTAAATGATATTTTTTCCTATGAGGACTCGTTTGATCCTGAATTATGTGAAATGATAATTGAAAAAATTAATTCTTTCAATGATTCATGTGAGCCTCAAATTGAAATTTTTGATTGTGGTTAGTATATGGTGTCTGTCAAAAATGTTATTCCAAAATAAACTAATACAAAACTTAGACTAACCATCAAAATTTTATAATTTTTATTGGATAGGATCATTGAGCTTTTTGAGGCAAGAAATGAAACTATTCCTAACCATGCAAAATCCATCCAAATATGTAATGCAAATAAAATTATGATTCCTGCAAATGCCCAAATCAACATTGCATCTGAAATTAATTTGAAACCAATTGTAATCCACCAAATGATAAAAAATGGATTTAATGCGCTAAGTAAAATTCCTGTAATTAGCGGGCCTTGTTTTGGACTTACTTTTGAAATTTCTTTTCTTGAAAATACTGTTTTAATCTGAATAATTGCAAAAACAAAAAGTGTGGTTGCTCCTAAAACAGAAATTAATATTCTGAACTCTGGAAATATTTCTAAAGAAAATACTCCTACTCCTAACAGTAAAATTAATGGAAATTCAACAATTGAGTGGCCTATTGCCATCGTGATTCCAGACCTTATACCTTCTCTTAATCCGTATGCTATGTTGGCTGCAAAAAGTGGACCTGGTGCCATTACACCCGATGCCGAAATGGCAATAACTAACACTGCAAATTCTAAAAACTGCTCCATTACCGATAAATCAAAGTCATCTGCATAAGGAAATAAACATAATTGGAATTTCTACCTGTACATTAAATCTTTAAGATTTTTTGATTCTTCTTGTGCATCTTTTATCACTTCTTCTGCTTTTTCGGCTTCTTTTTGTAATGATGAAATGTTACATGAAGCTCCTGGAATTAGCTTTGACATTGCCATACAAAGATTTGCACTTGATTTGAAGTCTGGACCTTCTCCATTTGTATGGAAAACTATGACAATCACATCTTGTTTTGTAATGCCTCCTTCGTTTAACAGAATCCCTGGAATTCCTGGTACTGTTCCATACTCTAATATTTTTAAACCTGCTTCTATGATTTTTTTTCTAGCCGAATCGGTACTACCAATACCAATCATTTCTTCATTTCCTTGAGGATCTTTGATTGCAACACTACTGATAATTAATTCTATTTTGTGTTCTTTTGCCCATTGTAGCATTGCATTTGCTGTAACTCTATGCAAAGATTGTTCAAGAGTTAGATATGATAAAAATATTCCAACTCTTAAACTTTCATTAACAAAAATCCTAGTTGGAAAATTTGGCTTTCCATTTTTAATTATGCTTATTGAGGGAAAACTCTCAGAATCTATTATCCCTGCTAGTTCAAAATCTGATGTATGAATCATTGATTCAGTTGCAATTGCACTGCTAAATCCAACAGATGGGAATCCATCAATTAGATACCCTCCTTCTAATTTTAATGGTTTAGTCTCTTTAATTCTGATTTCAGGACTCAACAGATTATCTCTGCCCTGATTAGATAATATCTTTTATCTACTTTTCAATCTATTTTTGTAATTTTCTAATTAATGCCGAGTAAATAAATGGCAATATTGTAGTAACTTCTGCATGCAGCGTTGACTGTTTGGCTTTTTGTGTAACTTTTCCCCATGAGATTGCTTCTCTAACTAATGCCCCACTAAGACTCCCATCAAATTCTTGTGCAGTTGTTATGTAAAATGCATAATCTAATCCATCTCTATACTGATTCCACCATAATGTGTGGTGTTTTGAAATCCCACCACCGATCATGAATGCTCCTGATTTCTCAGCTTTGAAAATAAACCCAGAAAGTAAATCTGCATCTCCTGTCATGTTTAGTTTAAAATCACTGTTTTTTTGTGCAAAAAGCCAAATTTGACTACCGACTGCCCCGTCCATTATTCCAGGAACTACTACACTTACGTTATTTTTATACGCCCAAAAAAGAAATGAATCTTCTCCTAGATGTTTTCCAATCATTTTGCAAATATCTGCCGTAGTCATCTCTCTAACCCCGTTTTGATACTCTTCTTCTAAAAATTTCTGCATCTTCTCTTCTATGAGTGGACCATAACTATCCATTGGAACAAGAATATTTCCTAATCTGTGAATATTCTGGTCTGCTAACTTCATATCATCCATTGTAAACGAACCTTCTTTGTAATGTGAAAAATGTCTTGCAATATCGTGATCCAATGCACCACAAGTAGTTATCACAACATCAAACCATTTGTTTTTAATCATATTTTTTATTATCCCTCTTAACCCTGTTGAAACAACAGCTCCTACAAATGAAACAAATCTGAGACATTGGTTGTCTGAAATCATCTCAGTTAAAATCTCTAAACCGTCAGAAAGATTTACCGATTCAAATCCTCCTGATTGGGATAACTCTTCAAAAATTTTTTCAATTGAAGTGTTAGAATCAATCTCAATATCTTTAACTGAACGACCTGTCTTTATCATGATTTGATTCTTCGATGGCAGGTATAAAATTCTGTCTTAATCAAAACATTTTTTCATTCTTCTAAGAAAACTTTAAACCCGTCCAATGACACCAATTTTCAAATGACTGATAGAATCAAAGTTGGTTTGGTAGGTATTGGTAATTGTTTTGCAGGATTAATTCAAGGTATAGAATATTATCGTAGAAACCCTTCTCAAGAAGTCACGGGAATTATTCATGATAAATTAGCCGGATACGGAATTCATGATATTGATTTTGTTTGTGGATTTGATGTGGGTGAAAATAAAGTTGGAAAATTACTCAATGAAGCCATTTATGAATACCCAAACATGGTTGACTGGATTCCAAAAGACGAAATGCCAAAAACAGATGCTAAAGTCCATGAAAGTCCAATTTTAGATGGAGTTGGCTTATGGGTAGAAAACAGAATCAAACCCATTGAAAGCTCTAAAACCACTGAACAGATTGCTGATGAAGTAAAAAAAATAATCAAAGACACTGGAGCTGAAATAATTGTATCTTATTTACCTGTGGGTTCTGACAAAGTTACTGAATTTTGGGCTCAAATCTGTCTTGATACTAATACTGCTTTTGTAAATTGCATTCCGTCCTTTATTGCATCTGATGAAAAATGGGCAAAAAAGTTTGAAGAGAAAAACATTCCGTGCATTGGAGATGATATCAAAGGACAAGTTGGTGCAACTATTGTACATAGAACCTTAGCTAAACTATGTAGTGACAGAGGTACAAAAATTGAAAAAACTTACCAAATTAATGTTGGTGGAAATACTGATTTTCTAAATATGAAAGAACAAGACAGATTGGCCTCAAAGAGAATCTCTAAAACAGAAAGCGTTCAAAGCCAACTCAGTGAAAGACTAGACGATGATCAAATTTATGTTGGACCTTCTGATTTTATTCCATTTTTAGGAAATACCAAACTAATGTTTATGAGAATTGAAGGCCGTCAATGGGCAAATATCCCTTACAACATGGAGGTTCGTTTGGAAGTGGATGACAAAGCAAACTCTGCTGGAATTGTTATTGATGCAATTAGATTAGCTAGAATTGCACTTGATAGAGGTGTTGGTGGTCCGATTAAACCTGCTAGTGCTTATTTGATGAAACACCCGATAGAACAAACTTCAGATGTACAAGCAAAAAATGCATGTGAAAAGTTTGTTGCTGGCGATTAACTATTGAAATTTATTTAAATCTGAAAATCTAGTTTTTCTACTTTGTTCATACTTCTCTAATGTGAATTCTTTACTTTTTTCACCCTCTCCATCTATTTTGATCATTTTTGTTGTTACTACTTTGTTATTTTCTGTTAAATCTACAATGACGCTATTTCCTCCAAATTTTCTATTTTCTACATTTGCTGCAAGAATAGGTATTCTATTTTCAAGTGATCTAACTTGAACATACATGTGCCATGGTGCTATTCCTCTTCTAACAATTCTGCTTGGGGAAAATAACACTTGAGCGCCTTTTTTTGTTAGAATGTTTGCTACATTGGGAAATACCATGTCGTAGCATATTATTATTCCAAATTTACATGCTGTATTGAAAATTTTAGCCTCTTTTCCTGGTTTGACGATGCCCCGTTCATAATCAAAAGGATGGATTTTCTCTTGCCTGCCTATGAATTCTCCCTCAGGACCAATTATTGGGGCAATAATGGACGGATTTTTTATCATTTCATAGAATGCACCTGGGATAATTGTCATGGAGAATTCTCTTGCTATTTTCTTGAATTCTGAAAATTCCGAATCAAAATCCTTTATCACATTATTTTTTAACCACTGTTCGGGCAGACATACAATTTTCGTTTCTTTTTGTCCTAGTTTTTTAATGATCTTTGAAACAATTGAAACTCCCTTTAGATTAGACTCGTATGATTTTGTCTGAATTAATCCTAATTTTACCATTATTTTGAATTCATAGTCCGTAATTATAGGTGCTTTGTATCTAATAAATTTCTGAGAATCTTGATGATTTTAACTTGTAATCCTCAATGTTCATGATTGTTTCTTTCAAACAATCGGTATTCTTTATTCTGATCTTCCTAAAAATTATCGAACTCTAAAACTCTCAAACAATATGATACTGATATTTTGTAATGTTCATGTTTGTTTTTAACACGCACAAGAATTTCCTGCCTGATCTATTGTTTACTGGCTTTTTATAATGTTCTCAAAAATTAACTGTTCGCAAATTTATTTGATTTTTTATGTATCTGGAATTCAACCGTTACGAAAAATATGATAACAAAACAAGAAAAATTACTCAATTATGTCAACTAAACTTGTTAATCATCGATTATCCCATCCAATACAAAAAGGTTGTAATTGGTTCACGTAAAAAAAGTTGAAATCTTTGGTTTCAAATCATTTGGATTTAAAAATACTGTAGTTCAATTTGAACCTGGACTTGTATCGATCTCAGGCCCTAACGGTTCTGGTAAAAGTAACATTTTGGACGCCATAATTTTTGCCATGGGTGAAAACAAACCAAAAGTGATGAGAGTAGATAAACTACGATCACTGATTCATGATATTGAGGGTAGTCGCCGTGGACCCAAAATGGCAAGATCTAGTGTCCACTTTGATAACTCAGATAGAAAAATCCCAGTTGATTCTGATTTTGTTGAGATCACAAGAGAGATGGATGAAAATGGTGAAAATACATATTATCTTAATAAAAAGAAAACAAACCGAAGCCATATTCTTGATTTACTGGATATGGCAAACGCCGGATTGGGTCAACTTAATGCTGTTCAACAAGGAACTGTGACTAGAATTTCTGAGTTTACCTCCGAAGAAAAAAGGAAAACAATTGAGGATTTAATTGGATTGTCATATTTTGATGAAAAAAAGACTGAATCTATAAAACAACTTGATGAGGCAGACAGACGATTAGAAATTGCACTAGCAAAGATGGGTGAAATCAAAAAAAGAATTGATGAACTTGAAGAAGAAAGAAATCAAAAATTACGTCATGATATTTTGGAGCGTGAATTAAACAGGTACAAGGCAATAGCTGCTGCAAATAAAATGAAAATTATTTCAGGTCAAAAATCCTCCAAAGAATCAACTTTAAATGCTCTTACTACAGAAATTGCAAAATTTGATGATGAAAGAAAAACTTTACGAACAGAAATTGATTCACTTGAAACTGAAAAATCTCAATTGATGACAGAAGCTAATGATTACAGTCAAGCAAAAGCATCTCTTGATGTTGAAATAAGTTCTGCAATGGAACAATATGAAATTCATAATAGTACAATCTCTGCATCTAAAAAAAGATTAGAACAAATTGAAAATAGGATACCGGAAATAAAAAAAGAGATTGAAGAAATAAATCAAATTCGTAATAATATCAATTCACAGATTAACAAAATAAAAGAATCAATAGATGAGACAAATTTGAAGAAAAATAAAATTAATGAAGATTTAGAAATTGTTGACTCTCAAAGAAATGATGTCTTACGTGCCCAATCAGAAGCTGCAGCTAAAAAATCTGAAATTGATAATAAAATTAAATCTTTGACAAACGAACTGAATCAATCCGAACTCAAATCATCCAAAATCCAAAATGAAAAAGAAGAATCAACAATTAAAATTAAAACCAACTCTACAAAATTTGATGAACTAGAAGGAGACATAGTAAAATTATCTCAATACAAATCTCAGCTAGAATCTATGGTTAATAATCACACTGCGACTATTTCTGAATTAAAAATGAGAATTTCAAAATTACGTGAAAGAAAATCAAAAATTAACAATGACATGGATGAATTGGAGTTAATTTTGGAAAAGTCTAGCAAAGCTGCAACTCAATACGAATCAAAAATCAAAACCGTCAAAGGATTCATGCATGAAGATTATACTGTTGCAAAATTAAAAGAAGATGCAGACAAACTTGGAATTGAAGGTTTAGTATATGAAATGATTTCATGGGACAAACAATACGAGCGTTCTGTAATGGCTGTCAGTTCTGACTGGATTAAGGCAATTGTTGTAAAAGACTTTGCAACATTGCTTGGAATTGCAGAAGTGGCTAGAAGTAGAAATCTCCCAAAACTAAAAATTATTCCACTTGAGGCAATTCCTCAATTCAAGCTAAAACTACCAAAAGAATCTGGGGTGATTGGTGTTCTTGCAGATTATGTGAATTGTGATCCTGTATATGCTTCACTCAAAACATTTTTGTTTGGAAATATTGTGCTCACTGAATCCCGTGAATCTGGCTACAACATCTCTCAATTAGGCTACAAAGCAGTAACTATGGATGGTGAATTTTTTGAAGCAAAAGGAGGCACTGTAGTAATTGACATTAACTCAAAGATTTCTAAACTCACAAAATTAATTTCTATGAGTAGTGACATTGATGGCTTATTCCAATCTATTAACTTGATCAAAAAATACATGCAAAAGAAAAAACACTCCTTGAAGAAATTGGATGATTCAATCCAATCATATACTGAAAGACTTTCTATCTCTGAAAACTCTCTTACTTCAGCAAATGAGAATTTTGTCAATTTAAAATCAAGAATTGCTTCTGCTATTAGTATGAAAGATCAATTAACAAAAAGAATTTCTGAATTAACTTCTAGAAATTTAACTATTGAATCTGAATTATCTACAACTGAATCTCATGCAGAAACACTACGTCAACGTATTGCAATTGTAGAAGAAAACTATGCAAGTGGAGAGCAAACTCGTATTGCAAATGAATTGTCTAGAATCAATTTAAAGAAAGCAGAAATTGAAAAACTTTACACTACAATTATGAACGAATACCGTGATAAATCTTCTCAACAAACAACTTTGCAAACTCAAGATAACCGAGAAAAATCTCAATCTAATCGTCTGTCTGATGAAGAAAGTTCATTGGATTTGGAATCCAAAGAATTAGCAGAAAAAATCCTAGACTTGGAAAAACAAAAAGAATCAAAGAGTGAAATTCTTGTTAAATTACGAGAAAAAGAACAAGTCCTTATATCAACATCTGGCTCATCAATTGAAAATCTAAAAGAATATGATGACAAACTCAAAATTCTATCTGAAAAGGATCGAGAGATAACAAAACAAATCAATTCATTGGAACGTCAAACTGATTCCTTGAATAGGGATTTACATGATTTAGTTGAAACCAAGGTCAAATTACAACAGATTCTTTCCGCATTTGGATTTGATAAAGACATGGAAACCTTTGATGTGGAATCAATTGTTCAGGGATTAAATGCAGAACTAAATGCCCTTAATACCTTAAATGCCAAGGCCCCTGAAACCTATCTTGAAGTATCTTATGGATATCGTTCCATGTCGACAAGAAAGAATTCTCTTGAAGAGGAAAGAAATTCTATTGTCAAATTCATTGAAGATATAGAAAAAGATAAACGACAAACATTTTTGGATGCATTTGATAAAGTCGACAAAGAAATTCGTTTGATTTTCAATAAAATGACTGAAGGTAATGCTTGGTTAGAATTGCAAAATGAAGATGATATATTTAATTCTGGAATTTCATATCTAATTCAATTCCCTAACAAACCAAAAAGAGAATCAACATCAATTAGTGGTGGTGAGAAAACATTAGCAGCTATTGTGTTTGTACTTGCATTACAAAAACTAAAACCTTCCCCATTTTATCTATTTGATGAAGTAGATGCACATCTTGATGCTCCAAACTCTGAAAGACTAGCAAAAATTTTAGAAGAAAGATCCAAACAAAGTCAATTCATTATGGTTTCTCTCAAAGACTCTGTAATACAGAAAGCCAAATTGATCTATGGCGTTTTCCCGAAGAACGGTGTTTCAAATGTTGTTACTTACAAGGACAAACGAATGCCATCAGTACACACTTCCTAGTCTAGTTTTATGTGACAAGCAGAATAATGTCCGTCCATGATTTTTACTAGATCTGGCTCTTCAATGCATTTTTCAATTACGTAAGGACATCTTGCCCTAAATTTACATCCTTGGGAAATACTCTCTTCTGTTGCATCTTTGATTCGAATTTTCTTTTCTTTTTTCAGATTGTCCGGATCTGGTTCTGAAATTGCGTCAATTAATGCTTGAGTGTAAGGATGCTTGGGTTTTAACAAAACTTGATTTATTGGTCCCAACTCTACAATTTTTCCGCTATACAAAACCCCTATTCTTTGACCAAAATATCTGGCAGTAGCCAAATCATGAGTGATGTAGATGAATGAAATATTGTATTTTTTCTGTAAATCGTGCATTAATTCAAGCATTTCAGCTCTAATTGACACATCTAACATCGAGACTGGTTCATCTGCGATGATGATCTTTGGCTTTAATGCTAATGCCCGTGCCAGGACTATTCTTTGCCTTTGTCCTCCAGATAACATATGTGGATATTTTTTTATTATTTCATCAGCAGGTTCTAGTTTTACTTCTTGTAAAACCTCTATTGCCCTCTTTAATCTGTCTTGTTTATTGCCTACATTGTGTATTTCAAGTGGCTCTGATATAATGTCTCCAATTTTCATTCTAGGATTAATCGAATCGTATGGATCTTGATGTATCATTTGACAATTCATTCTAATTTTTTCTAAATTCTTTTTTTCATTGTCAATCTCATGTCCTTCAAAAAATATTTTTCCTGAATCAGGCTGAATTGATCTAAGAATTAATTTTGCGATGGTCGACTTTCCTGAACCTGATTCTCCAGCTAGTACTAACACTTCTCCAATTTCAAGTGAAAACGAAATATCATCTGTAGCTCTAACTGTTGATGTTTTTCCACCAAACATTCCTTTTTTAGTAAAATATTTTATCAAATGTTCTACTCTTAGAATTTCAGTCATTGATTATTGTTGAATCAAGAAGTATATCAAGAAATATGATTTATACGTAAAATCTGGGATAACGCATTTATGTTAAAAAATAACGGAATTAATACTTGAGCAATACTTTAGAAAGAAATCTAGATTATAAAAAATATGTAATAGATGATAGGTTGCGATATTTTAAACCTCACGCAAGTAAAATTGAAAAAACATTTGCTGAAGAGATATCTTTTAGCTTGAAAAGACGATGTAAATTCATACATCCTAAATTCTTTTATGATAAAAAAGGCTCAGATCTGTTTGAAAAAATCTGCATGTTACCTGAATACTATCCTACTAGGACAGAAATTGAGATTTTAAAGCAACTCCAAGATGAATTGCCTGCATATCTTGACAAAACCTTCCGAGTTGTTGAATTAGGTAGCGGTGCATCTGTAAAGACTCGAATAATTCTAGATATTTTTACAAAGTTATGTGACTATGTTGAATATTTCCCTATTGATATATCTGAAATTCTTGCAGAAAGTTCTGAGAATCTGTTAAAGGATTATGATCACTTGCATATCACTGGAATCATGGATACCTATGAGGGTGGTTTGGAATTTCTAAAAAAATATGATGATAAAAAAAATTTAATTCTATTTTTGGGTTCTAGTTTTGGAAATTTCTCTCCAATGGATGGGCATAAATTTTTACAAAAAATAAATTCTACAATGAAGACCGGTGATCTCTTTCTTATTGGGCTTGATTTAGTCAAGGATAAACAGATTTTAGAATCTGCGTATGATGATTCACAAGGTGTCACTGCAGATTTTAATTTGAATATTCTTTCTAGAATCAATAATGAACTTGATGCAGATTTTAATTTGGACAATTTCTCACATCATTCACTTTATAATGAAAGTGATCAAAGAATTGAGATGTATTTGAAATCACTAGTTAATCAATCCGTAGTGATCTCCAAATCAAATCTTCTGTTGAATTTAGAAAAAGATGAATTAATTCACACTGAATATTCTCATAAATATCGATTATCTCAAATCCATAAACTTCTTGATGATGTAGGATTTGAAATTAAACATACATGGTTAGATGATAAGAATCACTTTTCACTAACGTTAGTATCAAAAACTTAACATATGAATCATGATCCTGTCGTTTTAGAATCTAAGATTAGAAAAGCAATCATTCTTTAATTCTAGATAGTGGCCTGGAATGTTGATACCTTTGGGAGATATTTGTAAATTGTTCCTATTTTCTGTGATGTCCTTTTTTGAACTTATCGTAATACGCTGTAAATTTTTTCATCATAATTTCTGACAGTCAGTTCATCGTAGAAAACAGCCCTAGTTTTGTTTTAAACTCTTGAATTCTATTTCTTATTGAAACTGTACTGGTTCCTGCAGCTTTTGCTACTGCCGTTTGAGATATTGATTCCTCTGTTATGACACATGCAGCATAAATTGCAGTTGCTGCAATAGTTTCTGGATTTTTACCAGCTACGATTCCTGCATCTTGAGCTACATCTAAAATCTGTACTGCTTTTCGTATTGTTTTTTCCTTTATTCCAATCTTGCTTGCTATCTTGGTGATGGACTTTATTGGATCTGCTATGGATACCACAAAGCCCAATTCCCTAAACAGTATACGATATGACCTTGCAATCTCTTTTCTATGTACTGCAAACTTTTCTGCAATTTCTGTAAGGGTTCTACTGTGTTCCAAATCCCTGCATGATGCATAGAGGCATGCTGCGGCAATTGATTTTACAGTTCTTCCACGAATAAGACCCTTCTCAGAGGCTTTTCTGTAAAAAAGAGACGCCCTTTCAATCACCGTATCTGAAAGCGCTAATTTTGATTGTGCTTTGTCCAGTTCCTGAAGTGCAAGTAATAGGCTTCTGTCTGCTGAGCCTCTTGTCTGTGATCTGTTATCCCATTTTCGCAATCTTCCAAATGTTTGAGAGGTCTTTACTGAAAGTGACTTTCCAACAGAATCCTTGTTTTGTGCTCCAATTATAGTAAAAAGACCCTTGTCATGTCTTTTCAGTGTCATGCCAGGCCCTGTTCTTGTATTGTCGGTAATGCCTGAAAAATTTCTGCGTTCCATTCCTCTATCTTCAGTGTTTTCTGAAATAACACAACCACATCTAGAACAAGTGATTTCACCTGTTACATCATCAGTCACAAATTTTGATGCATTGCAATTATGGCAGATTAATTTTATTTCTCCAATGTTTTGTAAAATTGTCAAAAATTTTCTTACGCCTTGACAAGTGCATCTTGAATCATGCAATCCAAATGAATTTCTTTATCTGTATGGATATTGCATTTGTGGCAAATAAACTCAATTGGTTTTTTACATTCAGGGCAATTTTGATATACGTCCATTTTATAACCGCATTTTCTACAAGAGTTATTTCTCATGATACTTGTCATACGTTCTTTGTATTAAAGGCGCGTAAAATTAGTATGTCCTAAGCACTATTCTCATTATTTAGAATTAGAATGAATTTCAAATCACTTATGATTAGATAACATGGACTTGTGCATCAAGTAAATTATCACATATTTTACATTCTCGATTTATTTGATTAATATTTGTTACCTTTGGAGTATTACAAACTTTACAGTTACTCGGCATTATTTTTTTCTTAATATTTTTGATATATTGTTTTCTAGATGAATTTTTTCATGTTCACGTACTTTATCAAAAGTGTATGAAATTCCCTTCCAAACAAAATCACAGTACTTACAACTATTTCATTTTATTTTTTTGTTTGATTTTTAACATGAGTTTTTTCATGAACAAGCACCTTTCCAAAAGTATCTGAGTTGCCTTCCCAATTAAAACTACAATCTCTGCAATGATATTTCATTTCGTTGAATCCTCCTGTTTCTTTTCAGATTCTTTGAATGCATTTACATCATCTTCTACTTTGGTTTTACAAGCACCAAATTTCAATTTTTTAATTATTTTTTCGAACATGATTCTAATGGACTTAACACGGATATATACTGGCGTAATTTTACAATTTACGCCTAAATTTCTATATATTTTTTATTTAACTATAAATTTGAATACGCTAGTATATATTGATCATAATTTTCTATATAGTATGCAAAATAAAGAAACAAACCCAACAGTAGTCGCCAACGACGACAAAAAAGAAGAACCTAAAAAAGAAGAAACAGCTAAAACAGAAAAATAAACTAGCGCCCTCTTTTTACAGGGATTAAATGTAATCTTACTAAATACAATTTTAAAATAAGAAATAATCTTTTTCCAGTTTTAAGAACTATTGTTTATGGAAATTGTTCTGTATTTTTGTTATAGGTGGATTTCTTTTTATTTTATTTAATTAAAAATAATTTTATGAACTTGCCAAGTTTCCATAACAAATTTAAGAAATTCTGTTTGATGTAAAATAATAACAATAGTATTTTTGTTTATTTTTATGTATGTGTAAAGAAACATGTCTATTTACTGATTATGTATCTTTTATATGATGAATGTGTAAACAATACATGGCTTTTAGAAACTGTATTCATTGCAATAGAGAATATGAAAGTTTGTATGATAATTCTACATGTTCATCACAATGCGCCAGAGAAATTGGAAAATAATTTACAAATGTTTGGTTAAAATTTTGCAATGGTCTATACCGTATTGATCATAGTCAAGTTGATTCACTAAAAGAATGTGCATTGTAATCATGATATTCAAATGTTGTGATGATCTATTTTGTAAAATTGTAAACGAGATGGTTCTTATATGCAAGAGGCTAATAAAACATGATTATATTTTTGGTGTTACGAATTATTAATGCAGATACTGTCTGTGGACGTTGTGGAAATAAAATGATGACTGATAATGTAACAGGGGAACGGTTTTGTGGAAAATGTGGTTGCGTTCTTTCTGATATATCACAAGACTCTGGACCGGAATGGAGATCCTTTTCCAAAGAAGGAGGTAGAGACCCTGCAAGAACTGGTGCTCCAACATCCCTTGCAATACACGACAAGGGCCTTGCCACAATCATCAACCCCATAAATCGTGACTCTACTGGAAGACCACTCACATCTGTTATGAAAAATACCATTGAAAGGTTGAGAACGTGGGATAGTAGAAGCAAGGTTAATGCATCTGCAGATAAAAATCTCAGACAGGCATTTGGTGAATTATCCAGATTAAAAGACAAACTAGTAATTTCAGATGCCGTAATTCAGAAAGCAGCATACCTTTACAGAAAGGCACTAGAGAAAGGCCTAGTCAAGGGGCGGAGTATTTCTCCTTTAATTGCATCAGCACTTTATGCTGCGTGTAGAGATGCTGAAACGCCAAGAACACTAAAAGATGTTGCAGATGCAGGCAACCTCAAGAAAAAGGATATTGCCAAATGTTACAGGTTACTCCATCAGGAACTTGGACTAAAGATGCCAGTTGTCAATCCAATTCAATGTATTGCAAGAATTGCCAGCAAACTTGGAATAACAGAAAAGACAAAGCGTTATGCAGTAAGAGTCCTTCAAGTGTCACAAGAACGCAAAGAATCTGCAGGTAAGGATCCGATGAGTCTGGCAGCAGCTGCACTATACCTGTCATGTGTAAAAAACTCCGAAGACATGACTCAACGAGATATTGCAGAGGCTGCAAATGTAACTGAGGTAACCATTAGAAATAGATACAAAGGTTTAAGATTAGATCAAAACATAGACTGTACTTTAAAAAATAAAAAGATATAGCAACTTAGATTTTTTGCAGAAATTGTGATTTTCTTAAATTTGCATTCAAATCAAAAAGATGACTAAATCTCGGATTCTCAAAAAGTATTGTTTGGTCAGTTGTATCGAGTTTCTTTGATTCCCAACAGGATTGTTTCCCTGTCAAAGTTTTCAGGAAATAATTTTAGAATTTGTTTTGCTTTCATTTCAATATTATATGAGTATTATACAGTAATAAACCACATCAAATTAACATGTAAATTTGGGTATGCATTCACTATAATTTGATTTTTTAACATCATTTCCTTTGAACCTCGTATACTGGGTATGAATGCTTGAGTCCAATTGAGAATCCTTTTATTTCCTTGAATTTGTAATCATCAAATTTTTTTACCATGCGATAAAGGTCCCCACCTATCACGGAACTATTTTTTGTGGCAGCATAGTTTATCTTTGAACACATGTTTACAGGCGCTCCAATCATATCTAAGGATTCAGAAGTATTTGACTTCATCAAAACTACTGATCCGTAATCAGCACTGATTCTATAATCAACAGGCGGTAATCCTTCTTTGACCATTCTTTTGCATATTTTATCATGGTATTCAATCATTGCAAGACTGCACTCTAGACATGACATGAATCCATATTTTCTATTTGATCTTGATGACTCTGGAAAATAGTATATCAGGCAATCTCCAACATTTTTTATCACAAAACCACCAAACCTGGCCAGAATCTTTGCCATGGAGTTTAGAAATATTTGGTAGTATCTTGGGATCCTTTCATTTCCAATAGTGGCTGCAATCTTTGTAGAGTCTACCATGTCAATTAGTCCAACACAATAACTTTTGGTGTGTCCAGAAAATGCAACTAGATAATCTGAGAGATTCATGGTTTGATTAGAATTATCAATACTGTCATCTGACACTAAAAAATCGTCCTCAAATGCAATATCTTTTTTCATGCTCATAAGGAAAAACCCCATGTGAGAGCAATCACTGAAACCGCGCTGGAAAGATAAAATGAATAGTATGTTCGCCTGTATCTTGGCCTCATCTATGCAATCACTACTTTTTTAATTTTAGTCTCGCACAAGCCTTTCAAGCAATCATGACAAAGATATTCGCCAGATACATTCTTGCAACCGCAATCACATGTACACGTATAATCATTCATTAATTGAGCCCAGAGAGACTCGAGTTTGTATGGCTCTGAATTGAACTGGATTCCAAAAAATCATTCTAACTTAGTTAGAACAGTCTGATCATATAAATGTGCGTAAGTCCTAGCTGTATTAATTTTCACATCTCCCTCTTATTATTGATGTACAAAACAACAAAAATTCCTTTGACATTATAAAATACGATCAAAATTTCTATCTATGGTTTTGGAATCTCTCAGAATATTTTACCGAACTGATACCGAATTAATAATTGTTGTCTCCGAATTGAGTCAGTTTCACATCTTTGATCCTTAAACTCAGAATTTCTCCCGGACGAGTACCAGCTTCGGATTGGACCAAGAATAACACCCTATCTCGTGGATGGAGTGTTGATTTTAGAATTTTTTGAATATCCTCATCAGTTAGGAGGTCTTCTCGAACTAGATTGTTTTTTACACGCTTTAGTTTTATCTTGTCAGTTTCAGGAGGATTTCCCACATCAGAAAAGTTTCTGTTTCCCAGTTTGCACCATCTGAAAAATATTTTCAGAATCTTCTTGTGATCCCACGTGGTATGTGTCTCTTTTCCGTCAATGGAGTATTTTTTCATCACATCATATACTAGTTGGTCAATGCATCTTTTACAACAAGGTTCCAATCTTTTTTTAGAATTCTCGACAAGCTAAGTAATATTTCCAGATGTTTGTTTCTTGTTGCCAATGCAAGCGTGTCACGAGTCATTGCCATATCATATTTTAGGATTAAGTCATAGTTGGTTTTAGATAGATTTCTCTTGCATTGTTTCAGAGTATTTTGAATCTTGATTTCATATGGATGGATTTCATGCAGGGTTGTTTGACTCATTACCAGTATATTGTGAATGGAGGGTATAAAGGGGAAAAGTCAACGCCGGAAAAGGGATTCGAACCCCTGCACGCTTGCGCGTAGCCGTTTTCGAGACGGCCGCCGTACCACTTGGCTATCCCGGCAGATATCGTGAAATTTTCTCCATATTAAAGTAAATCAATACAAAACTAAGACACATCATCAATATCAAACAATTCATTCTTGAATTTCATTTTGATTTGCTCTTTGGTGTCTTCCCACTCTTTGGAGGTAACATTATCTGTAAAAATTGAACGAAATCCGTTAAATGACTCTCTGTAAAATTAAAAGAATTTCTTTTATTTCAAGATCATTTAGAGGAAAGTATGAAATGATCTTAGACACAGTATCATCAGAATCAAATTTAATTTCAAAAATTTTATCCTGTAAATGTGAAGGTAATGATAGTTTTGCTACCATAACATTTTACAAATAAAAGACGTATTAAATCGATTTTAAAATAACCAAAGTTATAGAAATGAAAAAAATCAAAAATAACGATCATGCCTAAAGCATAAACACAAAATAGAACAAAATTTCAAGAAATATCCATGGGTTTAAACCTAAAAGATTTAGTAATAAGAGAGAAAACAAATCTGGAGGCATTTTCAACAAAGGTAATCGCAATTGACGCATACAATGCAATCTACCAATTTCTAGCAAGCATTAGAGGCCCAGACGGACTGCAATTATCTGATTCTGAGGGAAGAATCACAAGTCATCTAAGTGGACTACTTTACAGAAATGTTAACTTTCTCTCATTGGGAATTAAACCAGTTTACGTGTTTGATGGAAAACCACCATCGCTAAAAACAGCTGAAATTGAGCGTAGAAAACAGATCAAAAAAGATGCAACTGTAAAATATGAAAAAGCAGTAGCTTCAGGAAATTTGGAAGATGCAAGAAAATATGCTCAGCAAACAACAAGTATGAAAGACGGAATGGTAAAAGAATCAAAACAAATTCTAACATATTTTGGAATTCCATATATTGATGCGCCATCAGAAGGTGAGGCGACAGCTGCACATCTCACAAATACAGGACAAGCTTATGCTTCTGCAAGTCAAGATTTTGATTCCATATTATGTGGGGCCAAAAGATTGATAAGGAATTTTACAAATAGTGGAAGAAGAAAAATACCTAACAGAAACACCTATGTCGACATAGTACCAGAAATAATTGAAACACAAAAAACACTAGAAGCGTTAGGATTGACAAGGGAGCAATTAATTGACGTAGGCATTTTGATTGGAACCGATTTTAATCCAAACGGTTTTGACAGAATTGGCCCAAAAACAGCATTGAAAATGATAAAACAGCATTCAAGATTGGAAGACATTCCACAAATTCAAGAACAACTTCAAGAAATTGATTTTCAGCAAATTCGGAAAATTTTTCACAATCCAGAAGTTGCAGATGTAGACGAGATTGTTTTCAAAGAAGTAGATTATGAAGGAATAACAAACTACTTGGTAAAAGAAAGAAGTTTCTCAGAAGACAGGATTCAATCGACATTAAACAGATTGAAAAAGGCATTGGAAAAAAAGAGTCAGAATCTAGACCAGTGGTTTTAGAACAAGGATTTATCAAAAAGATAAAAAAAGACAGAAGGATTATTTTTACAGTAATTGTTCCTCCAAGGCATTTTTGTATAACCTTAAAATACAAAATCAGATTACGATTCGCACATATCTAAAGTAAGATAGTTCGTGAATTTTTTAATTTAATTACTAGTCTTGGGTAATCAAAAAAATGTCTCAGACTGAAGCTAGAAAAACACTCAAAGATGCCCCAGTCATGTGGAGAAGAATTAATTCAATTGGAATCATTTTAGATTGCAATTCAACATATGCTACAAACTTGGGATATGCCAAATCAGAGATTCTAGGCAAATCAATTTTTGAGCACATATCCAAAGACTCTTGGGAAGCAATGAATGAGTCCCTGAAATCATGGTTTGAGACTGGAAAAGTTATGGATAGAAAAATCACATTCAAAAGACAAGATGGAAGCGCCTTTCCAGGATTGCTACAGGCAACAAGCATTTATGATGAAAGCAATAATTTGCTTGGCAGTAATACAGTAATCTTTGATCTAACTCAAATGAGTGACGAAAAGATAAAAGAATATGAAGGATTTTTCAGAGAAGCAAAAAACAGACTAGACGAAATTAAAGAAAAAGAATATGAAGGATTAGATGAAAATTCAAAATCAGAGTATGATGGGCTCAAAAAAATGTTTGATATGTTATTACAAATTAACATATCAGAATTAAAATAGATTATCTAAAAGTCTCTTTAATGGATTTTTGAATATCGTTAACTGTACTTTGCACTTCAGTAACAGCAGCCCCATCTTCTAGAGTACTTATATCACCAATTTTTTCATTATTTGCAATTCCTTTTAGCAGTCTTCGCATAATTTTTCCGCTACGCGTTTTAGGAAGTTTTGAAACAAAATAGATTTGTTTTGGTGTGGCAATGGCACCAATATCATTTCTTATTTTTTCAGAAATTTCTTTTTCCAGTATTTTAGAATCAGAAAGTCCTTGTTTCAAAACAACAAATGCAATAATTACTTCGCCTTTAACATCGTCAGCAATTCCACATACTGCGGATTCTGCGACATCGGGATGAGAAACAATGCAGCTTTCAAGTTCTGCAGTGCCTATCCTGTGCCCTGCAACTTTCAATATATCATCTGCACGTCCAAGTAACCAAAAATAACCATCATCGTCTTTTAGAGCATAGTCTCCAGGATAGTAACAATTTTCGTATTTTGACCAGTAGACATTTTTGTATTTTTCATCATCATTCCATAGTGTCAGGAGCATTCCAGGCCACGGATTTTTTATTACAAGATATCCTTTGGTGTTAGCGGATACGTCTTCTCCATTTTCATCAACTACAGAAATGCATACCCCAGGGATTGGACGTGTTCCAGAACCGGGCTTCAAGGGTATTGTCTCCAATCCAGGTAATGGAGAGATCAACATTCCACCAGTTTCAGTCTGCCACCAAGTGTCAATGATGGGGCATTTTTCCTTTCCAATAGTTTTAAAATACCATTTCCACACTTCTGGATTGATTGGTTCACCTACTGTTCCAAGTAATCTTAACGAAGAAAGATCAAACGAATTTGGAATATCGTCTCCAAATTTCATAAACATCCTCAGTGTAGTGGGGGTTGTGTAAAAAATTGTAACATGGTATTTTTGCAAGATACTCCACATTCTAGATGCATCAGGAAAATCAGGAGCGCCCTCATACATTACTTGAGTTGCACCATGTAAGAGTGGAGCATAGACAACATAGCTATGACCTGTCACCCAACCTATATCGGCAGTACAAAAAAAGATATCAGAATCTTTAATGTCAAATGCCCATTTGAAAGTGGAATGCAAATGTGTCAGATAGCCGCCAGTTCCATGTAAAACTCCTTTTGGTTTACCAGTAGTTCCAGAAGTATACAGGATGTAAAGAGGATGATCACTAGATAATTTTTCAGCAGGACATGAATCAGAAACATTATTCATCAATTCATTCCATAATTTATCTTTAGATGTCATTGTAATTTTATTTTTAGTTCTTTCAAGTACTACCACATGCTCAACAAAGTCAATATCCTTTATTGCATCATCAACCACATCTTTTAGTTTAACGATTTTTCCTCGTCGATAACCACCATCTGCAGTAATAACAATCTTGGATTTTGAATCAGACACCCTATCTTTAATTGAAGTTGCACTAAATCCAGAAAAAACTACAGTGTGTATTGCACCAATTCTTGCACAAGCCAGCATTGCAATTGGCAATTCAGGGACCATTGGAAGGTAAATTGTAACTCGATCACCTTTTTGAATGCCAAGGGATTTGAGAACATTTGAAAATTTTTGAACTTGGATAAACATCTCATCATATGTGACATTACGAAAGTCCCCGTTTTCACCCTCCCATAGAATAGATGATTTTTTAGATTTTGTAGCCTGATGTATATCCAGGGCATTATACGAGGCGTTAATTGTGCCTCCAACGAACCATTTAGCAAAAGGAGGCCTCCAATCAAGGGTTTGTTTCCAGGGAGAAAACCACGACAAATTCTTTGCCTGATTATCCCAAAAAGATACAAAATCAGAATCGGCATTTTTTCTTAAATTATCATCATTATTTCCTAACCCAATTCGGTATGTCTCTGTCATCAAAAAGTGTATGAATTTAGTGCTTTCTAAGTGTTAAAAAAATAAGTTAAAAAAATTATTGTGCTTCCATTTTAGCAAGCCAATCGTTATCGTTGTTATCTTTTGAAGTTTCTGTTGTCACCTGTTGGGGCGGTTCTGGAAATGCGTATGTAATTTCAGATTCAGTAGGAGGTTCGGGTATTGAATGAACACCTGCTTCAATTGGTTCTGAATGTGGGGTTACTGATTCGGTTGGTGCTTCTGGAAGAATTGTCTGAACTATTTCCTGTGGTTCAGTATCCAGATATGAAACGGCAGATTCTTGGATATTTGGGGTCGGAGGATGAGTTATCTCTTGCACTTCCAATTCAAGATCAGTAATTCTACTCTTTACATTCTCGATTTCAGCTATTTCGTGAGTCACATGTTCAATTACTTCTGTTGTGCATGCTTTCACGGTCTCAAATGTTGCATCAGAGATTTCATTACTCTTGAATTGTACTTTTGCATCAAAGGATAACATTTTTGCAGACTTCATTTGTTCATCTAACTCTGTCAATCTTGCCTCAAGTTTGGCTTTGATTTCTTTTTCTGTTTCATCTAATGATGTGAGTTTTGATTGATATTTTTGATGAATGATTTCTGCATCCACCTTCATGTCATCATTTTCAGAAACAATATCAATCAAAGCTTTCAGACGACGAATAGTTAGTTGTTTTTCACGAAAGAGTCTTTGAGAATCTAGTCTCCATTTTGGAATGAAAATAACAACATTGCCTTGCACTACAAGTTGCTCATATTGGATTTGCTGCAATCCTTGAGAACCGCAGTCAATGCCAACGGATTGTATACTTCCGTCAATGTCAGTTATAGTTCCTACGACTTTGCCCATGAATGTTCCGTACATGTCTTTGACGTTTTTACCGATTATTTCGATATCGTCTTGAGTCATGTCTGATAGTTTAGAGATTTGTATAACCAACAAAGTGTAAGTAATGTTTTTGGTTTTGGTAAGATTAAATTCACTAACTTTATTCGTGATGTTCTCAGTAATTTTAAAATTCAGATGAAAAAGAGTAATCCTATGATTCAAAGAGAAGAACTAGAACAAATTTTGAATTTTGTTGCAAATAGATGGATTGAGACCACAAAAGACCCCAACAACAAAGCTTTGGAAAGTCTTCCAAATGATTTCTGGATGAATTCAATTGGAGGAAAAACTGCCAAGAAGGGATTCTGGGTTACAACATTGATGTATACAGAAAATGAAGCGGATGCGGCATCATTCAAAGAAGTTTTGTTGAGGTGGCAAGCAAAAGGTCAAGATAAGAACAGAGACAAAGGTCCCGATCTAATTCAAATTGGAAAAAAGAAATAGACTATTAATAATTGAATTTCTAGAGATCGACATTGTCAGAATTCTCAGATAGTGAAAAAAAGATTTTATCAGATCATTTTTCAAACACTGAAGGTAATGTCTTTGCAATAATTACTCCAAGACAAGTAGATCGTGGAGCATTGATGTCAAGATATAGTAGAACTGACAAAAGCATGAGAAGAATATTTCTTGAGGAATTTTTAAAAAATAAAAAAAGAGGAGAAGAATTTTACAACAGAGTACTTTTAGAATATGGAGATGATTCTGTTGCAGAATTAGGAGAAGCACAAATTGCAATTGAGGGGTTATCAAACATAGCAGTAAAAAAAATCGAAGACAGAAGAATAGGATTATCATATTTAGAAAAGTCATCCAGATATGTTGCATGGAATAAAAAAGAAAAAGGGAGATACAGATTTTACAGAGACCCAGTAATTACAAAATCAAAATTTGCAGACATGTATGAAGAAACATGCAATTTTTCATTTGATGTTTATTCTAAAAATATTGAACCCATGATTAATTATGTCAGAGAAAAATATCCAATAGAAAAATATAGTTTTAAAGATTCTACAGATGGAAAAGAAAAATTATTTTGCAAATTAAAAAGTGAAGCAGATGTAAAATCTGCAAATATGATTTACAAAGGATCAACTAAAGCTAAAGCATTAGATATTCTCAGAGGGCTTCTTCCAGCATCGACTTTAACAAATGTGGGGATCACAGGAAATGGACGTGCATTTGAATATCTTCTCACAGTTTTAGGCTCATCTGAACTTAAAGAAGAACAAAATTTAGCCTCAAAAATCAAAAAAGAATTAGATACAACTATCAAATCATTTGTTAGAAGGGCAGATGACAAATATGGAAAAGCGTTTCAAAAGTATCTTAATGACATTAAAAATAAATCAAAAACAATAGCAAGAAATCAAATCAAGCCAAACCCAATCATAGGAACAATCACCAAACTTGTAGATCATGAATCAGAAAAAAATGCAATAGATAAGATCATCACAAGTATAATTTATGAACAATCACCAAGTACATCATACCAAAATATCTTACATCAGGTTAAGAAAATGTCTAGTGTGAACAAAATTAAAATGATCAATGAATTTGCCAAACTTCGAAGAAATAGACGTCATAGACCTTCAAGGGCATTTGAATCGGTTTACTACACATTTGATTTATGTAATAATTTTGGAATGTTCAGAGATTTTCATAGACATAGAGCATTAACTTTAGAAAGGCAATTGCTTACAACAGATCATGGATACAGTCTTCCAAGCGAAATCAAAATCCTTGGAATTGAAAAAGACTTTAAAGATTGCATGAATAAAACTAAAGAAACATTTGATAAAATTAGAGTAAAACATCCTGAGCAAGGACAGTATATAGTAAACTTTGCATTCAACTATCCATATATTATGAAATTCAATCTAAGAGAAGCTTGTCACCTGATTGAACTAAGAACAGTTCCCCAGGGGCATATTGATTATAGACGTGTTGCACAACAAATGTATCAAGAAATTAACAAAGTACATCCAAACTTGAGTAAAATAATGAAATTTGTTGATTTAAAAGAATATGATTTAGAGAGATTTGAATCAGAAAAAAGAACTGAAGAAAAGCGCAAACAAATAAAAAAATAGAACAATATTCTAATATAGAAAATAGCAATAAAAAACATGACTGATAAAATTTATGAAAATTTTGAAGAGTTGAAAGAAAAGCTAACTCCTGAACAATATGAAATATGTGTCAATCATGGGACAGAACCTCCATTTTCTGGGAAATATAATAATACCAAACTTGAAGGGCATTTCAAATGTGTCTGTTGTGGAGAAGAGCTTTTTTCATCGGAAGCAAAATTTGATTCAGGTTCAGGGTGGCCAAGTTTTTGGGAGCCGTTATCAGAGGATAAGATTGAATATGTTTCTGATACAAACTATGGAATGATTAGAACAGAGGTCAATTGTAAGAAATGCGGGGCTCATTTAGGCCATGTTTTTGATGATGGTCCAAAGCCTACAAATCAAAGGTATTGCATTAATTCTATTTCATTACAGCATGAAAAAGACCAAGATACATAACCTTACAAACTAAATATGGTTTTTGAACAATCAATGTATATCATGATCATAATAAATTATGAAAAAATAAGAGAGGTTTAAAGTGTAATTACTATTATAATTCAAATGAATCATAGTTTGACATCCATTGCAATGCAGATATTAAAAATATGAGATATAATACACACTTTGGATAACATATCAAATATTAGATTAATTACGGCAAAGTGTTTTAGTCATAAAATTGATTAAAACCAAAGATAATCTGACTAAGAATATTTATGAAAGCAATCTGACAACCCACTCTATGATACAAACACCACTAAAACAAATTAGAAAAAAATATGATGTGTTACACTTGATGAGCAATAAAATTCAGAGGAATAAAGAGAGATACAAATATGCAATAAAAAGGAATGAAATAGTTTGAGAATAATACTATGTGGATTTGGTGTCGTAGGCCAAAGTCTAGTAAAACTATTTGAATCAAGATCTGAAGACCTTTATGCAAAATACGGATTAAAACCAAGAGTTGTAGGAGTGTTTGATAGTAAAGGAAGTGCAGTGGATTCATCAGGATTGGACTCCACCAAACTAGTAGAAGTAAAAAAAAAATTTGGAACTGTAAAAAATTACTCTGATAAAAAAAATTCAATGTCAGGAGTAGAAATGTTAAAAAATATTGAAGCCGATGTGCTAATTGAAACCACTGCTAGTAATTACAAAGATGCCGAACCAGGCATGACTCACATCACTACTGCAATGAAAAAAGGAATGCATGTAATTTCAGTTAACAAGGGTCCGCTGGCACTAGCATTTCCATCCCTCATGGAACTTGCAACATACAATCAAGTTATGTTCAAATTTAGCGGAACCGTAGGAGGAGGAACTCCAATTTTAGATTATGCAAAAAACAGCCTTAGTGGAGAAAGAATAACATCGTTTGCAGGAATCTTAAACGGTACTACAAATTACATTTTAACAAATATGTCCACAGGAATGTCATTTAAAGAAGCACTCAAAGACGCAAAAAACAGAGGATATGTCGAGGCTGATGAGTCTTTAGATTTAGACGGATTGGATGCTGCTGCAAAGCTAGTAATTCTTGCAAACTGGATCATGGGAATGAAGGTAACACTGCCAGACATCAATTGTACTGGCATCAGAAATGTGACAACTGATGATATTAAAAAAGCAGATAAGAACAATTGCTCTGTGAAATTAATTGCATCATGTAACAAAGAACTCATCGTAGGCCCTAAAGAAATATCAAATGATGATCCACTTTGTGTGAATGGAACCTTAAATGCAATTGCTTTTACATCAGAACACTCAGGAACTCAAACTATCATCGGTAGAGGTGCAGGAGGTATGGAAACTGCCAGTTCTATTCTAAGAGATTTGTTAGACATCAGACAAGAGATTGCAAGAATTTGAAATCCAATCTAATTTCAAAGAGTGAAACTGCCACACTCCTAAAAACAATCTCAGAAAAATGGAATATGGAATTTCCCAAAATAAAAAATCTAAAAGTACATCAGATTTTGGACGATGCACAAATAATTACAGGTGAAGGTATAAAGATACTAAAAATAAATGAAGACTATCTTCCATTTTTATCAGAAACCAAAATGTTAGAAAGGTTTCCCAACGTCATGGTCGATATGGGAGCTGTGAAATTTATGTGTAAAGGAGCCAATGTAATGAGGCCCGGAATTAAAAAATTTACAGAATTTGAAAAGGAACAGCTTGTTTGTGTTGTAGAAGAATCTCAACATAAATTTTTAGCAGTTGGAAAGGCAATGGTGTCTAGCTCAGATTTAGAAAATATGGAAAAAGGCGAAGTCATAAAAAATATTCATTACATTTCAGACAAATTTTGGGAAACTGGAAAAACAATTTATGACTAAATTGAACATTTTATTTTTTTCACAAACTCTTGTAAATTTTTAATGTGTGCTCCTTCCCAATAAATTTGATCACATCCATTACATTTCCAGAATTTATCATGGCATTCTAAAATTTTTTCTGGAGTTTTATCGGTAATTTCAGATTTTTTTATTTTGGATGTTGTAAAATTGCATTTAGGACATCTTGCGACGTCACCGGAAATCTCATTAAATTCTAAATGTGTCTTTTCACGAATTTCTTGAAATTGTTCAATCTCATTTTCTTTAGTAATGTAAATAGACTGAATGCCCATCTTTTCTGCACGTTTAATTAAATTCTGATCTTTAGAGATTATTATTCTATTTTCATTTTGAGATCTCTCTAATAATTCTGAATCATCAATATCAGAAAAATATTCAGAGTCCAATCCTAGTAAACGTAGTTTTTTGGCAATATTGCCAAGCATTGCATCAACAAAAAACAACATTGAGTATTTGATTAAAAATTCAGATTTATTTGATTTCTTCTGTAAATTCTTCAGTACCATCTTTGGTGATTACAAGTACGTCTATTCCATCACCACTTGCAGAATCCCTCAAGGCTGCAGAACGGACTGCTCTTTTTGCCAGGTCAATTGCCTCATCTTTTGTCATATTTGGTTTGAATTGAGGGTCAAGTACACCTAATGCCATTTCAGCGCCAGTTCCAACTGCGGCATATTCATCAGGAAGAACTGAACCTAAGGGATCAAGAGTATACATAATGGGTTTATCGACAACACCGCCAACAATTACCTGAGTGAGTAATGGAAAATACCTTCGTTCATACATCATATTTGACATCATTTTTGCAACGGTGTTAGGAGGAACATCTCTTTTGAGTTCCATTTTTCTGATTTTTGCAAGAGCAGCTATTTGCAAAGCTAAAATTTGCATATCAGCCACAAGACCGGCACAAGCTGCACCGACTTTGTTAGTAATAGGGAATGTTTTCTTTGTGGATTTACTTACAAGGAAATTCCCAAACGCAATTCGTTTTTCGCTGGCAAAAACTACACCACCATCAAAAGTAATTCCAACAGCAGTCGCTCCTGGCATATACATTGACATAATCCAAATAATTTTGCCGCATAATAAAGGGCTTTCTACATTTCACGCGTAAGTAATGGGTAAAGCAATTATAGTAAATATTTTAGAGAATCCTCATGACTTCTGCCGAGATTAAAGAAAAAATTCTAAACGATGTGGTCTTCATGGGTTTAAGATCTGCTATAGGCGTGATCTTTATTGTACATGGAATATCCAAATTTAATCCAGGATTTGCGAATTTTTTGACAAACATGGGCATTCCAGTGGAAATGCAGATCCCAATTGCATTAGCAGAATTAATTCCAGGGATTTTCTTAGTTTTTGGAGTTCTTAGCAGACTGTCTGCAGTGTTAATTTCAATTATCATGTTAGGCGCCATCTTCTATGTCAAAGGTGCTCAAAGTTTAACAGGGGACAAAGGAGCAGAAATTGATTTAATATTGTTAGCGTCATCAATAGTAATTATGATTGCCGGGCCAGGAAAAATTTCAATGGCACATGCAATCAGAAGATTACCTAGGTGTCTGCACTAGGATTTAGCAAAATTTTGCATTATCAAACAAATGCATTTTGTGGTTTTCTTCAGCAAGTCAATTCTTGCAAATTCATTTGGAGAGTGAATTCTCGAAAACATGTATGTGCTCCCAATGGATATGCAGGGGGCCTTTAGAATTTCAACAAATGGATGCATTGGACCAGTTCCAGCATTTGATACGTTCAGAATAGATTTTCCAAATACTTTATCAGCTGCAGTTTTAACTTGAGAAACAAAAGGACTGGAAGAATCAGTTCTAGCAGCAGCTTCCCCGTGAAAAACTTGGATTTTAACATCAGAGAACCCTTTAGATTTCAGATGATTTTTTAATCGCATCACTTGTTTTTTTGGTTCCATTTTAGGCACCAGTCTAAAATCAATTTTGGCCAATGCACTTCCAGGAAGAACGGTTTTTGCGCCATCTCCAACATATCCAGAAACAAATCCCGCAATATTGCAAGTGGCACCACCAACTAATGCTTTTTTTGCATCAACCCCTTTCTTATTTCCCAAAAATGACTTTAAGCCAAATTCTTTTTTAAAGATATTTTCATCAAAGGGTTCATTTTCAATTAATTTCAAATCTCTTTTTGAAAGTGGTGTGACTTCCTCATACCAATCTTTTACGAGAATTTTTCCATTGGAATCACGTAATGTTTTGATAGCCTCGATTAATCTCCATGCAGGATTTTTAATTAAAACAGCTAGACTAGAGTGAGCATCTCGGATGGATTCAGTAACAGATAATTCAACAAATAGTAGTCCTTTCATGCCAAGTCCAATAATGGGCCTATTTTTGGCATCAACATATCCAAATTCCCAGATTACACCATCACAAGAAAATTTCTTTTTGTATCTTTTCAGATACTCTTCAATATGAGCACTACCTGTTTCTTCTTCTCCCTCAACTACAAATTTGATGTTACAGGGAACATCACCAGTTGATTTTAGGCAGGCCTCAACTGCTTTTATTCGGGTGATCAATTCCCCTTTGTCATCAGTCGCTCCTCTTCCAAAAATTTTGTTTCCTTTTCTTGTTCCACTAAATGGAGGATTATCCCACAAATCAAAGGGTTCAGCAGGCTGCACATCATAATGATTGTAAAACATCAGAGTCTTTGCAGGGTTTTGTTTTGATTTTATTTCTCCAAAGACAATTGGCGCCACACCTTTTTTCAATCGCAAAATTTCAGCAGATATTCCAGATTTTTTCAGCATTTTTGCAACAAGATTTGCACATTCTTTAATTCCCTCATTTTTTGCAGAAACACTAGGCTGCTTGATCAGAGTTTGAAGATCTAAAATTAGATCATCCATATTGGAATCTACATGTTGGAGAGGATTCATGTCAGTCACACAATTTTGTCAAAGGGTTTCATTACAGTGGGAATTGCATTCAAGAGATCCATCGAAGTCATGTGTAATCCCAATTTCTTTTGAACTGCTTTTCCTGCCAAACCATTGATGAAAGTTGCAGCGGCTGCAGATTCTAAGGAATGTCGATTTTTTGAGAGCAATCCTGCGACCAATCCTGAAAGAACGTCACCTGTACCTCCAACTGTCATTGCAGGGATTTTTTTCTCATACAGATAAGTTGTAGAACCGTTGGAAATCACATCTGTTGCACCCTTTAGTAAAACTGTAATTCCATTTTCTTTTGCTTTTTTTTCAACTAGTTTTATTCGCTCATTTTTTGATTTAGGTGGGGATTCCCCAAACAATCTTTTAAATTCGCCAGCATGGGGTGTCACTACAACATTTTTGTTTGCCAATAATGATAGAACTTCTGGAATTAGTGCACTTGCATCTAACGACAACCTTACATCTCTGTCTAAGAGAGACTTTACAAGATGTAACAGAGCATTTCTTTCTTGTATCGCAAGACCCATTCCAATTGTGGCAGAATCTAAATTTCGAGGTAAAGCACCCAAAAGCTTGTTTACAGCACCACGAGTTAATTTTTGATCAACTAAAGGAATTACAATTAGATTTGGAGATATTGATCGAGTCGGAGCGACGTTAATGTTTGGAACAGAAGTGTAAACTAGATCAGTTCCACATCTAAGAGCTGCAATCGAAGATAAAATAGGAGCACCGTGATAAATATAGCTTCCACCAATCACAAGAACTACTCCATTGTCACCTTTTCGAGATTTAGATTTTCTTGCAGGAATGAATTTTTTAACTATTGAAAGAGTTAGGTTTTTGGCCACCAATGTAATATATCATAAAGAATAGACGAATAAATCTTGTTTTGAACTTTCACGAATAGTTAGGACGATTTTTTGGGGATTTCTGTACAGATTTCTTTGAAGTTTTTGTGGATGTTTTCTTAGTTGTAGATTTTTCAAGTGATTTTCTTGAATCTCTTCCAAAAAATGCCTTTCTTGCAAAACAAAGGTATGTGGTATGCCCAATTCCTTGGAAAGAATGTCTAGTTTTTCCCTCTCTTGCTTCAATCGTACGCAATATGTGTTCAGTGGATTCTATATCAGTGAATTCATTTTCGACTAGTGCAATTGTCAATTTTTCCAATTGATTCATTGTAGGACAAATGGCAAAGATGCTTCCACTGCCTTTAAGCATCTGTCGAACTTTGGGAATTACAATCCAAGGATCTCCCAAATCAATCAGAGCTACATCCATGTCTTCCAGAGGCAAAGTTTTTGCAGTTTTCAGATCCAAATTATGCTGTGTGACATATTTAGAAACTCCAGCTTTTTTGATATTTTTTTCAGCTATTTTCATGAAATTTTCATCCACATCAAAAGTGTAAACATGACCACGTGGTTTTATTATATTGGCTACAAATGATGTAAGAGCGCCACTTCCAGTTCCAATCTCTAAAATTTTTTGACCACTTCCTATTCCCGCTCTTGCAATAATATATCCAAGATCTTTTGGATATACAATCTGCGTGCCATGCTGAATCTTCATTACATAATCATACATTGTGGGTTCAATAAGATAGACATACTTGTCTTTGTTTGTGACCAACCTAGAGCCATACTCTTTTCCAATTGCATCAGAATGTTTGATTACACCAATATGGGTATGAAATGATTCTTTTTTTGAAATCTTTGTAAGCCATTTTTTGGAATTATTATAGAAAAACAATACAGGTGAATTTTGTTTAATTTTAGCCATGGGATTTTCCCAAAAATTTTAGATAAGAATCTACTGATCTCAAATTACATACAAGGTAACTAATCAAGCGTTTACAAAATTAACCTAAAAGTAATTATTTTTGGCTCCGTTTTTTTAACAAAAACATAGTTTTAACACAGTCATTGAGTCAGAGACATCTCGCGGTGTTAGCTGGTGGCCCAGTGCTCACATAAACTAGTTAATACGATCACCAAGTCTCCAAAGTAAAGGAGACTGTTTTTTTCTCTGGAATAAAAAATACAGAAAAGTTCTCCAAATTAATTACAAATAGTATTTTAAGACCAACAATGACATCATTGTAAATGGCAGAATTGAAAGTTCAAGGATCTGGAGGGTATATTATTGCGGATTTAACTGACGAACAAGCAAAAAAGGCAGATTTAGGCGTAGGGAAGTTGTTTTTAGCACCAATTGGAAAACTTGAGACAGAAAAAATGTTCAAACATTACTGCAATAATTGTGAAACCGAATTTGAAAATCCACCAAAAATTCACCTAGAGGAGAATCCCAACGAGGAAGTTGCAGATAATCTAATACTTGTTGAAAGAGGACAATATACCTGTGAAAAATGTGATTCTGTTATCGGGGAATACAGGGTATTCAAAAAAAGTGACGAATCAGCAGACGTTGGAAAAGCAAATCCATCACAATGAATTAATTTTCATTATTTTTTGTCAATTAGGAACGGATTCAATAAATACGGCAATTTCTCACAAATAGCATGTCAAACATGAAATGTGTATCATGTGGAATTAGTTTCTTTTCCCCAATGGGATCAGACAAATGTTCCAGATGTGCAGGAAAAGAATCCCAAGGACATGAAGGTCATGATTCCTGTGGTTGTGGGCACAGCCATTAATTCCTTTTTTCTATAACATCCATATATCATACAGTTACGATTTGATTTATGACAAAGACTTCTGAGGAAATAAAAAAACTTGTAGAAGATTTTATAAAAATTACCAAAATAAAATATGAAGATCAAACTGAGAAAGTAAGAGAAAAAAGCAAGATAGTAGAATGGCAATTTCACGTCGGAGCAAATGTAGTTGTCAGTAAAAATGCAAACAGAGATGACAGAATTCAAGTTAATGTTAACATGAGATTTCCTCCAGAAGATGCAAAGTTATTTGTATTAAAAAATCCATCATTTTCAAAAGCAATCATGGAGATTAGTGAAGTTTGTACTACTTGTGGAGTAGGACATCAGTGGGTGAAAGACAAAGAAAACATTGTAGGGTTGGCAATTTTCTCTCATGTTGATGAACAAATTTTAGACCGAGTTTCATTTCATAACACATGGGATAATGTAGCCAGAGTGTCAGGACATGTTCAAAAAATACTGCGTGCCAATTTTAGTGGTTTCCCATCACCAAACACTTCATCAGATGAGACAATAGACAAATCGATGTATGGATGAATTTCAGGTATTTTAAATTTTTGAATTAGACTCATCTCCGCTTATCACAATGAAGAGTTATTTTGGCAGAATAATGTTTTAGAGTTTGACATATTTTCTAACTAACATCATGAATGAAGTTATTCCAAATTCAATTCACCACGCAAAAACTTAACTAAATTGAATTAAATTCAAATAATTTCAAAATTGAGACACAAACAGATCCAAAAAAGTGAATTTTTAACATATAGTTAAAACAATAAAAATAATTTCACGACTGAAATCAAAAATTCAGAATCTACCAATATGAGATTTCTAAGAGTGCAACCAAAGATAAAATAGATAACAAAAAATAAGATATCATGAAAGAAATTTCCATATCACTGCTTTTAAAAAATATGAATCAAGAGAATAACTATGAAGATGATTTATGGAAAACATGTTTAGATGAGAAAGGAAAAAGATACAAAAGAAAAGACATCAGTAATTTATTGAAAAAATTAGAGGTCTTAGGATTTGTCAAAAAAATTAGAAAGTCAGGAACCGATATTCATTATAACAAATTATCTTATTCAAATCCTGATGATTATGTAGGATTTGTCAACAACAATATGTTCACTAATGAATCTAGAATCAAAGAGTCGTTGAAAAAATTAGAGAACAGAAAAATATTTGTAGATATATCCAAGGATCTGAATTCATATAAGTTAGCAAAACAGAGTAAAGAGAATTACGAAAAATTATCAGAAGCATTTTCAAATTTAACTGAGTTAACTTCTGCAATACAATTAGTTAATGAAACAAGTAAGGATGAGAGGCTGAGAAAGAAATTAAGGATTTGTAATTCAGAAATTAAAGAGACATTAGAGCAAACTAATGAAAAAATCATCAGGGATAGAAAATCAAATGAAATAATCATCCTACAAAGGCGTTTTGCAGGTAGAATCCCAAATCCAGGATTCCTCAAGATTTAAAAATAAATGATTAGATTCTATTTTTTTAAGAAATTTTTTATTTATCAAACATGCCAATCGTTCAATGGAAATCAAAATCAGACAAATAAAGAATTTTTATACCCGAATTATTTTGCAGCATTATGAAATGTCAATGTACAGATGACTCATTGTGTATGTTCACTATTCTGTAAAGAATCCAAATTCAATTAAACCAAAAAACTGAATTCTCAGATTTTTACAATACTGAAAAATGTTTCTTTTTATCATTAAAAATAAATCCATTAAATGAATCAAAATCGTAAATTTCTCAATCATTGCTTGAATTTCACAAAAAAGATATCAGAATATTAAAATCAAACAATGAATATACAATACATGACTTATCAAAAATCAGATTATAGGTAAAAGCTAATTTGGGTAAAATATACGCTCAACTAATTTCTGCATGCTAGTAATTCTGTTTTTAGATATGCCAGTCATTCGTGCAATCTTTGTCGAATCATATCTCAAAAGATCTTTTGCAACCATCATGTTACTCTCAGAGAATATTCTCAATTCATTTTGAGATAAATTAAGAATCGTGATTGGGTAGAGATTATATTTTTCAATTATTTTTTCCAAACTATTTGAAGCAGGATATCTCCAAGAAAAGAATTGTTGCCCTATACATTTGGCATATTTTTTTGCATGGTTTGAAACTTGGGTGTTACAAAAAATTATTTCACCTGAAAATTTTGGCACCATATCAAGATATCTTGCATGTGTGTATAATGATTCTTTTAGACCAGTGTATGCACCACGAATTGAATGATATTTGCATTCAATCAAAAATTTTTGGCCATTTTTGCTACCAATTAGATCGATTTCATGTATTGCACACTTTCCATTAATTTTTGATCTTTTTCCGGTGACCTGATAATCATAATATTTCAAAATAGATGCAATATAATTTTCAAATGCAAATCCTGCTGGACCCATTCTCATTATTGCATCTTTTAATTGATATCTCTGATGTAAGGCTTTAAGGCCTTTTTCTTGTGAAATGGCGCGAAGAACTTTTTTGTAAATGTCATTCGAAGTCATATCTTTATACACTTCAGATTTTACTTTTTTTAAAATCCGTTTTGCAGTTTGTTTACTAGCACCTGCACGCATACATGTGCTGAGAATTTTATTTTCATTAAATTTGACCCGTCTACCATCTGCTTTGTAAATAAAAAATTTTCTAGGAGTCATGAATTATTACTATTTTGAGGAAATTAATTACCTTAAAGAACGATTTGTTTCAAAAAACCATACTAAAACAAGAACGCATTTTAAAATTATTGGTATTGCATGAATTTCCACATACATTCTGGGTAAGAACAAAATATTTTCAAAAACAGTATTTAGAAAATTATGTACATAAATTCAAATTAATCATGAATGTCACGAGTGAAAATCAAATTAACATACTTTATTTTATATTATGAAATTATAGTTTATGATGAGTTCAGAAAATTCACAAAATGAAAAATTCTTAATTGTCGCATTCCCCAGTGCAGGTTTGGTAGGAGCTTTTGCCATATCATACCTTATTGCTCAATTACAAATGAAGGACATAGGAGAACTTGAAATTTCAAAGATTTCTCCATCATATATGATTGAAAATGGCAATATTTATGGGCCTATTCGCATCTACAACAAGGATAGCATTTACGCAGTATTATCTGAAATCCCTTTGAGTCCACTATCCACATATGAGTTAATTAACAAATCAATAGAATTTGCAAAAAGCAATAACATTAAAAAAATAATCATTCCACGTGGACTGGAAGTAAATGAAAAATTTACAGGAGACCCCATTTCTTACGGATTAGCAGCTAACAATAATTCAAAACTACTTTGTGAGGAATATAATTTACCGCTGATTCCAGGTGCAACGGTACTAGGTGGGGATGCAAGTGTAATTTCTGCATTAAAAAATTCAGATGCAGCAAGTATTGTTTTGTATACTACTTGTAGAATGATGCTTCCCGATGATGATGCCATCATAAAATCAATTAAAACACTTTCAGGTATTATTAAGGTTAAAGTAGAAACTGAGAAATTTGAGGAGAGATTAGAAAAAATAAACATGGACAATCAAAAAATGATAGATGATACTAGAAAATACTATGAGAACACATCCAGAGCATCTGCATCCATACCAACTCCAGGAATAGGTTAAGGGACAAAAGAGAAATAATTATTCCAAAAATTATCCCATAAACTCAATTCTATCTGATTCTAAAATCATACAGATGTCCCATGGGGAAATAACTTGGTTTTCATAGATCACATAAGGATGAGGCATCATGTACATCATCTTTGAAATTTCTGTTAAATTCAGGTTTTTAGAAATTTTGGTAGCTTCTTCTAGTTTGAATGATTCCTCAAATTTCCGATCCAAAAAATTTACATTTCTAAAAAAATTGAAATCCTTTGCGATGCTCTGAATCAACAAACGATCACTAACAAAATAATTTGTGTCTTTTAGCAATAATTTCCTGGTGTTATTTTCTAACATCAATTGAATTATTTCTTTTATGGAGTTATCTTTTTCAAAAGAAAGCACATTTTTCTTTGGAAATTCAGAGAGAGTTAAATCAGTAACACAGTTCGCACCAATTTCTAACAATTTTCTTCCAGAAATGGCAGAATATCCACCCAAATGATTTGGAATTATAGAAAATGCACGTCTACTCTTCTTCCATTTAGTAAGAAGTTCATCAAGAGTAGTATTTTCAGATAAAATTACTAGGTTTTTATCAAAAATTTGCTCAACAGTAGTATTATCAAAAAAATTTGAAGAGGGATTTTTAAAAATATTTTCAATTATTTCTTTACCTCCGATTACACCGATTGGTATTTCATCATCTTCAGTTACAACAAGAGAATCTGTAAAAGATTCCAAATAATGAATAAGCATGCCAGTTGCAACCCACATTTTATTTTCTTTTCTAATACTTACTGCAGGAGTGGAAGTAAACGATAAAGCCAGTAATTCTTTCAAAGTTTTATTGACAATTGGCAAAAAATATCATTTTTTTAAATTCATTATTGATATTTACACAAATAGATGATTATCAAAAATGGGAATAAGAGTATTTTGCAGTTCATAAGATAAACAATAACCAGTTTGAAATTGGATTTTTGATTTGAATTAATAAAAACTCCAATTAAAAAAATCAGACTCGAATATACTAAATCATGTTACAAGAGCAGGGTTTTATTGATTTGTTAAAACACATGCTAAAACAAAGGTTTATGGCTCAAATAATTACTTAAAAAAATAATTGGTTTGCACGCCAAGTTATGGAAACCAATAGTTGGTCACATAACCCTAGAGAGGTAAAACTCTCTAGGACATTAATAAGCAAAAAACCAAAATTTTTCTTTATTTTGAGGTGTAAGTTTGTTGATGAATAATAGAAAAGAAAAGCCACTCAGACATGAAAAACTTGATATAATTTGGAGTGTGATAAGAGTTGATGGGTTAATAATTCTTCAAGCCCGGAATTTAAAACAAGGCAATAACATAAAAATTCTGAATTAGAACATGCCACAAAATTATCCGCAGAAAGAGAGAAGGTCATATTTTTATCAAGTAAGCGAAGTAAATTTTTCTTTATTGTATGGAGTTATACTTTGGCACATCAGATGTTTTATTAATTGTTAACATAATTAACATTATTAACATGAACTTTATTTAAGACCAACTACAATAATGTTTATGAATCAAGAAATAATAAAAAACACAAATTACACTACAGAAAAAAATGTTTTTGAAAATAATTGGAATTCTACAGATATCAAAAAAAATAATAAGATCATCACAGCGATGGGAAAACAGAGTTATTTTTGTGTAGGGTTAGTGGACATTGTAAATTCTACAAAAACGGTGGCACGATTACAACAGAATAAGGTTGCACAATACTATGAAATTTTTTTAAACACTATGGCAAAAACAATAAATTCTTGTCAAGGAAAAATCCTCAAAATCATGGGAGACAGTCTTTTATTTTATTTTCCAGATACTTGCCACAATGAGAACAAAACCAATTTCTTAAATGTGATTGAATGCGGCTTTTCCATAATTGGTATGCATGGAAAATTAAATCACATTCTTAAAAAATACATACTTCCTCAAATTGATTTTAGAATTAGTTTTGACTATGGAAAGGTAACCATAATGAGAACAGAGGATGGATTGATGGATCTTGTTGGACCAACTATCAACACATGTGCAAAAATAAATGAATTGGCTATGACCAACAACATGATTATTGGAGGGGATCTTTTTGAAAAAATAAAAAATTTTAATGAATACAAATTTAGAAATTCTAAAAGTTTCTCAATGGGATTGAAACAGCCCTATCCATCTTTCACAGTATGCCAAAAAATGCCGAAAAACAGACAACGTAAAAATTAGAATAATTTATTTTAATTCTTCTCTTTACAAAAAAAGAAACTCCACATAGTTTTACATTTTATCTGTTTTTTGTATGTCTCTTTTTATAATGATTAAGATTTATCAAATTTTGAATCATGTGTTGGCATATGACTTCAAATGCAACACTTTGCAGTGTCAGAAGTTCACACATATTGTAGACGTTTTTTTAATGTTTATCGATAAAAATGACTCATTTTTTACGCCTAAAAATATGTGTCTGACTATAATGATCTTTAGGATTTGTTAGACAAGTCTCAAGTAATCTGAATCTTAATTCAAGCAATCATTTCAAGAGGTTTTAGATTTCCTGCTTTACATAACCATATGCTTAAGTTCGTACAATTTTTGGTACAAAACTAAATAAATATTTAGATTCAACACCACATTTCTTTTATTTTTCTATGAGGACTAATTCATGTGGTTACTGTTAGATGTAATGAATGTGGTTTTGATTGTGAGTTTACCACAACAGGAAATACCGAGAAAGTAATCTTCGATTATTGGGATCACATGAACAATGAACATGGGATTGAATACTCTCCAGAAACTTTAGCAAAATACGTAAAAAAGAAAATCTCAATCCAAATGCCAACAAGCTAGAAAAAAATTTGTGTTTTTTATTTAATTATTTGAATTAGATGCTTCTTGCCAGAAATAATCAAAACTACTATACATTGACATTCTACCACATTTTGGACATTTCCACATGTTTTCAAAAAGTTCAGATTTTTCTTTCGCTTTCATGAATTCTATTTCTGTCAAAACTGACTGTATGGGTGATTCATGAATTGCCTTACAAATCTTACATTTTACCATTGCTGTCACAAACTAATCTTTTTGAATATGTACAAAATGACAAAAATCAAAATAATTTAACCATTGGACTAGAAACAATAGAAAAAAGGTATCCTATCAAACTGTACTGGGGAATGAATTGCAGAAGAATTAATTTCATGTGTCAACAAGAATTATGATTTTACACCATTTGACAGATCTGAATTATAGTAAAGCAAATTCTATAGATAAAGATTCAATTTTATTCATTTATGTCCGATGTTGGTCTATTTTTTAATAAAATTAAACGCTCAAAAGAAAATAAAGCCATTACAATATAAAATTCCTCAAAGATTATAATCATTATTTAATACAAAAAATCCAAATGGACTCCAAGTTATATTTTTAGTATTCTTTTTCAGAATTCTTTGCCATCTGACTCACCATATTTCGGTACACCTCAGAGTATTGGATATTTTTTGAGATTTCTGCCTCATTTTTATTTTGAATGGGTTTTTCTGTAATTTGTTTACTCATGATGAGTAATTTGAAAGAAAAATCAAAAAGGGGATAGGTTTGAAAAATTGACCTTTTGCAATTTCTTCATAAACTATCTAAGATTGAAAGATTCCAAAACAGTTTGCAAACCAGTAAAACCTAGTTACAACACTATTTCCCTAGGACATCACATTCTATCAGGTGCAGTGATTCCTAAAAGATTTAATGCTTTTTCAAGCGTAATTTTAAAAGAATTAACCAAACATAGTCTGGAATTTTCAAGATTTGCATCACCTAATTCCAAAACCTTTGCATGCTCATAGAAGGAATTGAATGCCACTGCCAAATCATGACAATATCTTGCAATTACTTTTGGAGACAAATTATTTGCAGCATCACGGACTTGTAAATTAAAAAGGCCTATATTTTTAATCAGATCAATCTCAGATTTCTCTTTGAGTAAAGAAAAATCAACATCAATTGTTGGAGTGCGATTAGATTTCTCCAAAATTCTAGATGCTCGGGCATGAGTATACTGAATGTATGGGGCAGTATCACCTTCCAAACTAAGAGATTTTGTCAAATCAAATGTAATAATTTTATCCAAATCTTGCTTAATCATTTCATAACGTAAAGTGGCAACTGATACATTATGAGCAATCTTTTCAATTTCAGATGGATTCATTTCTGAATGCCGCTTTTTGGTTTCTTCTTTTATTTTCTCTTTTAATAGTTGGTAGACAGAATCTGCACTAACATACAATCCCTTTCTGCCAGACATTTGAGCTTGTTTTCCGTCAGTATCCAAACCAAGTGTCTTTGCAGTTTCTGAACTAAGTGTTACAGATTCATATCCAAGATGAACATATGCATCAGAGACAGATTTGAATTTTGCCATAAGTGATGTAATAATTTTTTGTAGTCTTGCTTGACGTGAATCAATTACAGTGACAACTTTTTCTCCAGTAAAGTTTTGAGAAATAAAATTATTTTTATTCAACGTGGTTTGCCAGAGTTCTCTAGAATTAGGCTGTTCTTTCTCGTATTTTTCATAGTTAAACGGGTCATCAACTAGCCCCAGCTTCCAAGCAGCATATGGAATATCCTTTGCAATGTATGTTGCAGTGCCATTACTTCGGACAATGACCTTATCTTCTTCTTTATTTTCCCCTCGAATTACCCAGCAACCGGCATTCTTCCCTTCTTTTTCAAACTCTATTAGAGACATCTCTTTGAGTTTTTCAAATATTTCACCCCATAATCCAGAACGAATAATCTGAGATTCAAAATTAAGGCAGTCATAAGAGACATCTAAATTCCAGCATGTTTCAAGTTGGCCTGCCAAAACTTTTCTTGTGATTTTATCTGCAAATTTTGCAGTTTCAGAATCTCCATTTTCAAGTTCTTTGAGGACATTACTTCTTATCTTTTCAAGACTAGGATCTGCTTCATATTTTTCAGTGGTCTTAACATAAACATCATCTCCACAATAATGATCAAATTTCTTTCCATAAGGAGGTTCTTCGACAAATCCAAAGTGTTTGAAACCAACTATGATGTCGGCTACTTGAAGACCAGAATCGTCAATATAATTTAGAACATTAACATGATAATTTGCTTTTTTTAATATTCTAGAAACAGTGTCGCCGATGATAATATTTCTAATGTGTCCTATGTGAAGAGCTTTGTTAGGATTTACGCTGGTATGCTCAACTACAATAGTTGAGTTTTTCCCAATATCAACATCACCGAATTCATCAAGATATGATTCAGATAGAATCAACTGACTTAATTTCTCCCAGTCAGCATAGAAATTCAGGTATCCTGAATGGTGTGCCTCAGATTTCATAACCAGAGTATTTGTGCAATCTTGAAATTTTTCAGAAAACATATCAGCAATTTCTTTTGGGTTTTTTTTGAGTTGTTTTGCAAGTAAAAATGAAATATTTGAGCTTACATCACCAAATCCAGGTTTTGCCGGTTCTACACTAAATTTTACGTCAGACATGGAAAGTTCATCAAGAATTTTGTTTAGATTATTTTCAATCTCATCAAGTATTGATTTGAATGTCATGCTACATCTCAGATGATTTAGGTGCTAATTTATCTTAGCATGGTGATTTTAGGTACTAATGACTTTAAATTTTAGTTGTCATGGCCACATTTAGTCTTGGATTGATACATCAAAATCTTTCTTGTAGTGCTAAAAATCTAAAATACTACGTAAGAATATCTGAAAAATCTATAAGTTCTCTCCATTCCACTGAGACTCCTGAAGAGAAACACTTTGCACATAACCCTCTTGTAGTAAATGACACAATGTATTTGCCATAGATCAGCAGGATTTGAATCATTTAGTTGAAATAAGATTCGATCCTAGTTAATTTTCATCAAATAATTGTTATCAATTGTTAACAAAGTCATCACAGAGGTTAAATGCCATTTTCCCACAATCAAACCATGAAGCAAAGAAAAAAGTCCAGGGGAATTGAAATACTTGAACATCTTAACATTTCCCCTGAAGAATATTTTCCTTTAATCAGGAGTTACAATGGATTTATTTGAGATTGCATCTGTGATGGCCATAACTGTTGGCGGGATTTTCTTTGTAGGTTGTGCAGGAATCATCGTCTTGGGAAAAATAGGCATATGGGACAGGCCACAAGATGTGAAACATCAGGAGGCACAATGACTAGATTTCGTTGCCAGTGTGGCATATTGTTGATTAACTGCGGTTGTTCTGGATGCAATAACTCAGGTTTTGCTCTTTATTGTCCACACTGCAAAGCCCATCCAGTTGAATTTATTCATATTAGATGCAACTATCTGAATTAACTTAGTCCGGATAAATTTGGTGCCAATTTATCTAATGCCTCAATTACCCCATCTCCTGCATTAGCAGATACAATCATTGTAGCATTAGATTTTACTAGATCAGAAGCATTTCCAAGTGCAATGCTTGTTTTTGCCACTTGAAATAAAGGAATATCTGTGGCACTATCACCAATTGCAATAACATCATCTCTTAAAATGGAATATTTTTCCATAATTTTGGAAAATCCTGTACCCTTGTTAATTCCAGAGGAATTGATGTGAAATGCATATTGACTGTCAGACAATTCCACATCAATATTTTTTTCAGATAGTATTTTCCTAGCAGTATCTAGATCAAATGTTCTCTCTAAAACAACTTCAGTCATCCTAGGAAAAACAAGTTTTTCTTTAACATTGTCAACATTGTTTTTAATAACTTCCAGGGCAATTTTGCATTCCTCAATATTTCCCAACAAAATATGATCATTGGAATCAAGAGTTATGCAGCCACCATTTTCGCCAACAGCAATTTTTGTTGTTCCTCCAAACACTGAAAGCAGATATCCTTCTATGGATGATCTGCCAGTAACAAAAATTACGTCATGACCCATATTGGTTAAACGTCTTAAGGCATCCAGGGCATCCAAGTGAATTCTACCCCCACCATTTTCAGTTATTGTGCCATCAATATCTACTGCAAAAGTCTTCTTTTTCACAAAACTTGTTTTTTGAACCAAATAATATTTGCTACGTAAGAAAATTCTAAGATTTTTTCATCAAGATCTTTTGGGATAATTTATCAGATGCAAACACAGCAATTATGCCCATAATTATGGCAGGAATCACAGTGTATAATAAAACAGTTTCAATCAATTCAAAATATACAAAATAGATTAAGCTTGGTGAAACTAGCTTTCCAAGCAGACTCTCATTAAAGGTATACATGACATAAGGATAGTAAATCATGTAAAATATAGAGCCTAGTAATCCTCCTACAAAAATCAAAGATTTCTTAGAGTTATTAATTCTCAAAATAACATCAGACATTACAAATGGAATTAAATTTAATGAGTAAAATTGTATTGAATTAAACAAGGCAAAATTTGGAACAATTGCAGTGGAGCTGTAAATTAACAAGAACAGACCACCAAGGATACTCACCATTCCAAACCTTAGGTCAGATAATCTAAAAATTAGCAATATCGAAAACGAAATTAAAAATGGAAAAGCCAAACTAGCCACAAAAAAGGCAAATGTAGGGTCAGGGTTTAATTCAAAATAATCAGTATTTGAAAAAGGCAGTGATAATGAAGAGATTATTCCAGAACCAGAAAGCCATATTGGCAAAACAGCTAAGACCAACAAATACTGAAATAAAGATTTAGAATTATTGGTTTTAAGGTATTTGGAAATACCGAACATTCCACCTATACCACATAGAAACATTCCCAGTATCAATGTCAAATGAGGAGGACTAAGCAAACCATCTAAACCAAAATTGGAATGCCAGACATAATCAAAAGGACCAGCTCCGATAAGCAATCCAATTCCAATTAATTTAATTTTAAGAGATGGAAAATAGTAATCTTTAGAATTTTGTAAATTATGCCATCCAAAATAAGAAAGAATTGTACCAATCAAAGATATGGCAACACCAGTATACATGAAGGCATGTGGAGGAGAGAAAAAGGTTTCAGGTCTATTTAATAGATGATTTGTAATATCCCAGCTTCCACCTACGGTAACGAGTAATATTCCAAAACTTGTAAAAATACTTCCAAAAAGAAAAATCTTTTCTGAATAAAGTTCCAAAGATTTCTTCAGGAGATCAGATTGAGATAGGGGCATAGTGTCTCTAGCAGTTCATAAAATATTAGGGATTTACATTTACTGAATAATCCAGAACATATTCATTCTGATGATCTAAAATGCCTGATAAAGGATAGTGTGATCGATTACTAGTATGTGGAATGTCAATAGACTTCACATAGATCGTAAAGATACCTGGTTTTTCAGGAGTGATAATTAATTCAAGGTTATTTTTTGCACCAGGTAAAATAGGCCTACTCATTGCTTCAATTGACGGATATTTTGCAATGGTAGATTCCAATCCACCACTGTATTTGGCACCTATTTCATCACCAGGTGCAATACTTACAGATGACTGTGTAAAATCATAAGTTATGATCTGCACTATGCCCTCAATTTCAGTAAGGTTTGGAAATGCAGTTGAAAGGATATGTATGTCACCATAATCACCCCTATTCTCTGAAACTACACTCAGCCGAAAAGAATCACCAAGGAGAATCTCAGTATCAGATAAAATTACTTCAAAGTAAGGCTGAGGAATTAGTTGTTCAGTTGAAAGATACTTTTCAGGTAAGATAAAAACAGTCAAACTAAAATAAAAAATGATGAGAAACCCAATAATTGAATAAAGGAAAGTTTTTCTCATATGATCTGAAAATAAAGCATTGTTAAAAAAGGATAATAAAAAAAGACAATCAAAAATCCAAAGACATCTTATTAGAAGAGAAATGAAATTAAAAACATGGTAAAGAAAGGTGTAATAGAAGATATATTCAGTAAAGCACGATTTGCAGATGAAGCAAAATCATATAGAATTTTCTACAGAGATTTTCACACAATTAAAGAATCCTCACTGCCAGAATTTTTAATTCAATCAAATAATTTTCAAACCATCCCAATCAGCAGGATCAAAAAAATTAAGAAGAGTAATACGATTTTATTTGAAAAGAATGTAGCGAGAGATGAATAGTATTGGGGATTCCTGAAAAAATCAAAGCCATTCAAGACGAGATGGCAAAAACTCAGATTAACAAAGCTACAGAACATCACATAGGCTTACTAAAAGCAAAGATTGCAAAACTGAAAAGAGAGCAAGAGGCAGACATTACCAAAAAATCCGGGATGAAGCAAGATGGATTTGATGTTAGGAGAAGTGGTGATGCAACAATTGTGTTTATTGGATTACCAAGTGTTGGGAAATCAACACTGCTAAACAAAATGACTGGGGCAAAATCAGCAGTAGGAGCTTTTCAATTTACTACACTCACAGTTGTTCCAGGCATGATGGAATACAGAGGAGCAAAAATCCAAGTATTAGATCTTCCAGGAATTATCAAGGGTGCATCTACAGGAAAGGGATTAGGAAAGAGAATCTTATCTGTTGCAAGAACAGCAGATCTTGTGTTACTTGTATTAGATGTATTTCAACCATTTCATGAAGATGTACTTGTAAACGAATTAGGAAACATAGGGATCAGGCTGAATCAGTTACCTCCAAACATTACAATAGAAAAAGCATCAATGGGCGGAATTGCAATCGCACAGCAAGTAAAATTAACAAAAATTACAGAGAAACATCTCAAAGATATTTTACATCTTTACGGAATTGTCAGTGCCCGTGTTGTAGTAAGAGAGGATTTGACATCAGAACAACTAGCAGATCATATTGCTGGGAACATTAGTTATTCTAAAGCAATCACCATTTTGAATAAAATTGATTTAGTGGATAAAGAATTTCTAAAAGATTTAAAGACAAAAATAAAATCTGATGTAATAGAAGTTTCAGCAAATTCGGATATTAACATTGATTTGCTTAAAGAAAAAATCTATGAGAGATTAAAATTTATCAGAATCTATATGCGTCCAAAAGGTGGAGAAACAGATTTCAAAGAACCCCTGATTGCAAGAGAAGGAGACACAGTTGAAGATATTTGTAACAAGTTACACCGGAGATTGAAAAGAGAGTTCAGATATGGTTTGGTATGGGGCAAAAGTGTGAAATTTGGAGGACAGAGAGTAGGTTTGAATCACATTTTACTAGATGAGGATGTTTTGACAATAATTAAGCGAAGGTAAAATGTGGTTTAACATTTGCACCATCTATCCCACGATAGTGATAATAGTACAAGAGGACTTCAGATAAACACTAGATAAATGAAATTCAAGACATTTCTAGGTTCATATTAATCATGAGAAAGATCTTATAATGATAAATTACAATGACTGCTCAAACTTTTAGTCAGATGTCAATAACTCATCTTAGAGTGAAAAATTAACAATTTAACGCAAATACCTAAACCTTTAGATTATTTTTTTTACAACAAATACAGAAAAAGAGGCAGATGCTTTTTTTTGTTCATGATTTCTTTTTGTTTGAAGTGTTTGTATTTATGGAAAAGATTATTGTGACAGTATGTTCTTCTAGGTCTTCTTTTTTTAATGAAAGATTTAGCTCATCAAATATTGTTTTCAAAATAATTGCAAAATACATGGACCATTTTTGACCTAGATTGTGAGGAACAATAAATTCTACAGACTCGGAGTCTCTAATAATTCGTATTGGAATTTCAGATGCAGATAACCATAGTTTTATGACATTGATTGTTCCATCCAGATCCACCTTTCCATTTATGAATAAAATTGCATCTCGCATTCGTGAATGCCCAGTTGTGGTCGCAAGTTTTTCCATGTCTTCTTTGGTAATCTTTTCAAACATGCTACGAAGGAATGCTTTTGGCATATGCATATAGCCAATATCTCCTACAAATCGATCCCATGCTACGTACTTGCGCAGGATAGAGTTTATGAGATTGGATATATTCGAATCTTGTGTAGTTGCTTCAAGTTCAATCTTTTCAAAAACTTTCTTTGGAATACGTATAGTTGTACTAACGTTAGCTGATTTTTCACTTGAATTTTTCATATTTATTAATTTTTTGACCATAACTTAACTTTTATGACAATTAGAAAATTTAATATATTTGTCTTTATTTTATTACATTGTATTACAGTGTTATTACAAAATAAACAGAAATGTATTAGAGGTAACAATAAAGGTGGTTGAAAATTGAAAGTCGCTTTAATTTATAATGAAAACAAAATAGATCCAGATGATGTCATAAACGTGTTTGGTATGACCACCAAAGAACATTACAGTAAAAAGGCAGTTGAACGTGTTGCAAGAGCATTAGAAAAAGGAGGACATACTGTAAAGGTGATTGAAGGAGATATACACCTGGCAGATGAACTCCGTGAATTTATGCCAAAGGTAGTTGCAGGAGATTCTCCTGGAATGGTATTCAACATGGCTTATGGAATACAGGGACAAAATCGCTACACGCATGTTCCTGCAATGATGGAGATGCTTGGAATTCCGTACATTGGATCAGGCCCTGCAGGACATGCGATAGTACAAGATAAAGTAATGACAAAGATTGTACTGCAAAAAAATAACATCCCTACTCCAGGATTTTGGGTGTTCCGAACTGCTGAAGACAAGTTTGATGATTTGGTTTTCCCTGTAATTGTAAAACCAAAGCTTGAATCCACTTCCATGGGAATGGAAGTGGTAGATAATTGGGATGATTTGCGTAAGGCAGTTGCAGTACAGATTGAAAAATTCCAACAGGATATTTTAGTAGAACAATTTATTTCAGGACGAGAATTTGCAGTGGGAATAATAGGCAATCCTCCAAACATAGACATACTTCCAATAGTTGAAATCAACCTGGATGATCCTGATCAAATCCAAACCATAGATGATAAAAAGAAAAAAGGCGGAGTGGATAAAACATGTCCTGCCAAACTATCAAAAGAAAAAACAGAAGAGATGAGACAAATGTGCATCAAGGCATTTTCATCCCTGGGATTAAACGATTACAGTAGAGTGGACTTCAGGATGGATAAAGATGAGAATCTTTACATTTTAGAATTAAACTCAATGGCAAGCCTTGGAACCGGAGGTTCGTTGTTTTATGCAGCACAAACTGCAAAATACACCTATGAATCCCTAATCAACAAGATTCTTGATGTTGCAGTAATGCGATACTTTGGTTCATCTCAACAAGCACAAGAGGCAGAACCTGATATGACACAACCACTCCGGGTTGTGGCAAGAACATATCTGCGAGGACACCTGCCAAGCCTTAAAGAGACTCTGAGGGATTTTGTGAACCTCAATACGCATGTCTACAACATCGACAATGTAAACAAGCTTGGGAATATTATTTCCAGAAGACTACGACACTTAGGATTTAACGAACATGTCCACAAACAGTTCGATGTGGGCGACTTTAGGTTCTTTACCAATCATGACGAAACTGAAAATGATGTATTGATTGTTTCGCACATGGATACCCACTATGGGCCAAATGACCTGATAAACTATTACGAAAGTGGTGACAAAATATTAGGTTCAGGAATAGCAGAAAGTAAAGGAGGGTTGACAGTGATGCTCGGAGCTTTGCATGCATTACGCTTTGCAAAAAGACTGCGAAAGATAAGATGTGCAATATTGCTAACTACTGATGATAGTTTAGGTGGCCGATTTAGCAAAGAACTGGTCCAACAGTATTCCAAGAAATCAAAATACATCATGGGGTTAAAATCTGCCAGCAAAGAAGGCGGAATAATAACTACTTGCTATGGACGAAATGACTATCAGATTCGTTTCACGGCACCAAATGTAACTTCTGCTGACATTCATGGAATAATTCCAGTTTTGGGTAAGAAAATTTCTGCAATAGAGAAGCTGTCAAAAGATGAAAAGAACTATAGATTAAGAACCACATCTGTTGTTGCTCAAGGCTCACATGGCCATACGCCAAATTACGCAACTCTTTCTTTGATTTCTAGCTACAAAAACCCTCAACTTGGACAGTTACTTGATTCTAAGATAAGAAGCATTGTGAAAAAACGTGAATCTGGTGCACCAAAACTGGAGGTGGCAATAAACCAAGTTCAGACAAGACCTCCCGTAATGGAAGAGAAATCTGACACAGTATTTTATGAGATGATAGAAGATTTGGCAAAAAAACACGAAATAAAGATAAAACGACATGAGCAGGTCATGTCCTCGGACATCAGCAATGTTCCGGCAGAGCTTCCAGCTTTAGATGGGTTTGGGCCTATAGGTCACAAGTATCGCTCCACACAGGAATACATTATTCATGATAGCATTGTAGAAAGGGCAGCATTGCTGACATCAATAATCTACAGGTGTTCTGAAAAAAAGTGAGTCTTGAATATGAATTAGTTGCACTTGCACTACTCATTGGTCTTTCAGGTTTTTTTAGTGGACTTGAAGTTGCTCTAGTTGGGACAAATAAGGCTAAAGTCGAGCAACTGGTAAAAGAGAATGTAAAAGGAGCCAAGGCATTACAGAAACTAAAGTCAAATCCTGGCTGGATGATGTCAAGTGTGAATCTAGGGAACAATCTTGTAAACATTGGTTCTGCATCATTAGCTACGGTGGTTGCAATTGAAATATTTGGAGAATCAGGTTTAGGAATAGCAGTTGGCATCATGACGTTTTTAATTATAATTTTTGGAGAGGTAACCCCAAAAACATACTGTAATGCTAATGCCACAAAAGTTTCTTTACGATGTAGTGGCATTTTGATGGCCTTTAGCTATGTATTTTATCCTGCAGTTTGGGTACTTGAAAAGATAACTAGAGGCATAATCAAAATCACAGGTAGTGATTACAACCCTCCTGCCTTGACAAAGGAGGAAATTGGCGGCATAATAGAACAAGGGCAAAGAGATGAAGCCCTGGATGAACACGAAAGTGATTTGGTGCATGGCGCACTCAAATTTGACGAGGCAGTGGTCAGGTCTGTCATGACCCCCAGAACACGAGTGTTTGCCCTCAATTCACAAATGAGTTTGAATGAGGCAGTAGATTTGATAGACAAAAGTGGATATTCTAGAATTCCGATTTATGGTAAAAATCTAGACGATATTGTTGGAGTATTGCATATAAGAGACATACTAAAACATCTGCAAGATCCAGAACTACTAAAAGAGAAATTAGTAGATCTAGTACGCACACCAATATTTGTATCTCAAGAAAAACAAGTGAATTCACTTCTCAAAGAGATGCAGGCAAAAAACACCCACATAGCAATAGTGATAGATGAGTTTGGCGGGTTTGAGGGATGTGTAACTATGGAAGATCTAATTGAAGAGATAGTAGGAGAGATTTATGATGAAACAGATTCCAAAAGAACAGTTTATGAAAAAATAGATGACAATACAATACTTGCAACAGGAGATTTAGAAATAGATGTAATCAATGAATACTTTAAAACAGATATTCCATACGGGGATGACTATTCAACATTAAACGGCCTTTTGCATGAAAAACTGCACAATATTCCAAAACCATCAGACACTATAACTCTAAAATCATTAAAGTTTATTGTTGAACAAGTAGAAAAAAATAGAACTACAAAGATACGTATACAAAAAATAAAAACTAAATCAGAGGACAATAATTGAGAGAACAAATAGGCATAATTGCAAACAGATTGGTTCTGGGATTTGTGTTTGCATTTGTATATCAAATATTCATCGGTGTTGCAACTTCACTTTTGTCTTTGCCATTGACTGGCAACATTCAAGATCTTATTTCTGGAATAGAGCAGATAAATTCTGAGCAAGGATTATGGTTTATTGCTTGGTGGATATTATCTACAATCATCATTACTACAATAGCCATTTTAATTGTAAAAAATAAGAAATACATCTATCCTTACAAACAGGAGAAGGATATCAACATACCACCAAAGATAACTGCAGTCACTGCGATAATAGTTGGCGCAATCATTTCATTTATGTTCTTTTTAATTGATCTGGTGATTGGTTCAATTGTTAAAATTAACACATCAACAGATGTCCAAGCAATATACGAAGCTGCTGCAAACGGAGATCTGGGCCCATTTGCTATAAGCATCATATTTTCCATAATAGCAGGATTCGTTATCATCGGAGTTGTTAGTAAGACATCCAAAGTAACTGAAATTACACATGATGTTGGCTTTGCCCATATTTCCAACATTACAAAACTCTTAAACAAAAACCCAAAAGATGTAACAACATCGTCTGATACTGTAGGACTGCAGCCTGGAGCCCTAATACATGTGGGAGAAAAACTAGTAGAAAAAGTCACATTTGATCAGATTGAATTTGACAAAACAACATTCTTGCATGACACAAAAGATACGATAGAGGAGTGTTTAATCATCAATGAAGAACCTATAGTAATGTGGACCAACATAGTTGGATTGCATGATGCAGATGTAATTGACAAAATTGGTCGACATTATTCAATACACAATCTTGTGCAAGCCGATATCATGAATACTGAACTGCGACCAAAAATAGAAAACCACGAGAGTTACTTGCAGATGATTCTCAAGCTACCACACATACTCTCTGAAAATAAACTATTCATGGAACATATCAGTCTGATAGTTGGAAAAAATTATGTTTTGTCATTTCAGGAAACAACTGACGATATTTTTGATCCTGTTAGAGAAAGACTGAAAAACTCCGTCGGAAAAATAAGGGAGAAAAAGAGCGATTATTTGGCCTATGCACTAATTGATGCAATAATTGACTATTATTATGTGGTAATGGAGAAAATTGGAATCCAATCAGAACAACTTGAGGAAGAATTAATGGACAATCCCACTCCAAAGACACTACAAACCATTCACACCTTAAAAAGGGAAATGGTAATGTTAAGAAAATCTATCTGGCCTATGAGGGAAGTAGTTGACAGATTTGACAGAATGGAGTCTGAGATTATACAAGAATCTACCAGAACGTATCTTCACGACGTATACAACCATACCGTTCAAGTTATGGATAACATTGAAGGTTTAAGAGAGATGATAGGAGGAATGCTTGACACATATCTTTCAAGCATTGGTAACAAAATGAATGAGGTTATGAAAACGCTTACCATAATTGCTAGCATATTTATTCCCATCACATTCATCGCTGGAATTTACGGCACCAACTTTGCATATGTTCCTGAACTGGAATGGGAAGGCAGTTACTTTGTCATGCTTGGAGTTATGGGGATAATCGTATTTACTATGATATTGTGGTTCAGAAACAAAAAGTGGTTATAGATTGACAAACCGAGTTTTACAAAGAACATATGAAATCCTTGAAGGTTCCACAGATGATAAAATTACAAAAATCTTTCAGATTTTCATCATTACTTTAATTGCAGTAAATGTACTTGTTGTGATAATTGAAACAGAAGAATCTGTTCTAGATGAATATGGTTATTTGTTTACGCCATTTGAAGTTTTTTCAATTATTGTTTTTACTGTAGAATATGCAGGAAGAATTATAGTATGTAAACTAAATCCAAAATATCAGAACTCCAAATATGCCAGAATCAGGATTCTGTTTACACCAATGATGTTAGTTGATTTAGCAGCCATATTGCCATTCTTCTTGCCATTTGTGATTGTTGATGTGAGATTCATCAGAATAATCCGACTCTTGAGATTGTTTAGATTGTTCAAACTTGCAAGATATTCAGATCCCATGCAAACACTAGGCGAAGTATTCAAATCAAAAGCAGGAGATTTGGCAGTTGCGTTTTTCATTCTCTTCATAGTGTTAATATTTGCATCTAGTCTGATGTATCATGCAGAACATGAAGCACAACCTGAGGTGTTCTCTAGTATTCCTGCATCAATGTGGTGGGGAGTAATTACGCTTACAACGATAGGGTATGGGGATGTATATCCTGTGACGATAGCTGGCAAAATAATCGGATCAGGCGTGGCCATTTTGGGCATAGCTGTATATGCAATTCCAACTGGTATTATGGCATCTGCTTTTACAGAAGAATTACATAAAAAAAGACAAAAAACTAAACATTGTCCCCACTGTGGAGAGGAACTTTAGAGGTGAAAACTGTTAGATATTAAAAAAATAGAGAGTTCGTTTAGGCCAACTCTGAACAAAAAGTGCTCTGTTGCAAAAAAAGGAATGGTTTCATCTGCATTCTCTGATGCTACAAAAGCAGGAGTTGAAATGCTCAAAAAAGGAGGCAATGCAATTGATGCTGCTTGTGCTACGGCTCTTGCGTTAGGCGTATGTGAGCCTCAAGCATCGGGACTTGGAGGGCAATCAATGGGGATCATCCATGTTAATGGAAAATCATATGCAATTGATGGCTCTAGTCGTTCACCATCATTAGCACATTCATCAGTTTATACTAAAAAGAAAAATCGTCGTCTTGGATACAAGGCAACTACAGTTCCCAGCACTCTATCTGTAATTGGATTTTTGCATGAACGATATGGTAATCTAGAATGGCAAAAGATAGTTGCACCATCAATTCACATTGCCAAAAAAGGATATAAAATAACTCAACTTCAACATGACTTACAAGAAAGAGAGCTTGAGAATTTTCTTTCAATCAAATCAAAATCAGGTGCAAAATATTTCTTAAAGGATGGTCTGGTTCCATACAACGTAGGAGATAGATTCATTCAAGATGTTCTAGCTGAAACTCTTACTGCAATTTCAGAGTTCGGATATCGTGTTTTCTACCAAGGTGAAATCGCTAAAAAAATTGTTAAAGACATGAAAAACAATCGAGGGTTAATTCGAGATGAAGACTTGGCATACATTCCCGAACCACTTGTACGAAAACCAATCAGCAGAAAGTACAGACATGCATCAGTTGTAACTTTGCCTCCTCCTGCTGCTGGAAGAACTTTACTATTGACACTGATGATGCTAAATCATCTTCCTTCCAAGTTTTTACGTAGCTCAAAACCGAGTTCATATCATTTTGTTGCAGAAACTTTCAGAAAGGCATTTTTGCACAGAGTACAACGACCATTTAACCGTCACACCTATAATCAAATTGAGGAAAAAATACACCTCCAAAGGTCTTTTGCAAAACAGATGGCAAACTCTATTCATAATTCTATGGATGCAACATTACCCATGATCGATCCTGACTTTGGAGGAGAGGACACCACTCATCTTTCAACTATGGATAATGAAGGAAATGCTGTAGGCATAACTCAGTCAGTCGAACTTGCATATGGTTCCAAAGCAGCAGCTGAGGATTTGGGATTCTTATACAATAATTACATGTCTGCATTTGAATTTACAAATCCTAACCACCCATTCTATATTAGACCAAATTCCATTCCATGGACTTCTGTATCCCCAGCATTAATTTTTAACAATTCAAAACTTTGGATGGTGCTTGGAAGCCCTGGAAGTCAAAGAATATTTTCCACAGTAACACAATTTCTCTCAAGAATAATTGATGGCGATCTTTCTATGAGCGATGCAATAGAAAGACCTCGATTCCATTGTTCAATTGATGGTACTGTTAGCATTGAAGATGGAGGATTTCGTACTGAAATAATTGATTATCTCAAAAAAATGGGTTATGATATTTCTATAAAGGACAGATATTCATTTTATCACGGTGCAATTCATGCAGTAATGAAATGTCAAACAACAAGCGAATTTCACGGTGTAGCAGAAATTCGACGTGATGGAATTGCAGAGGGATTTAATTGAGTAAACTACCAATACTATTATCAATTCCACATGGCGGAATGCAAAAACCCGTTGAACTTGAGGGGCATTTATCCATTTCAAACAAAGATTTGTTTGATGATTCTGATCCTTTTGTGATGGAACTTTATGATTTAGGGGATAAAGTTCAACGTGTAATTAAAACAGACATTGCGAGAGCTTTTGTTGATCTTAATCGTTCATTACAAGACCTTCCCCCAAAAAATCCTGACGGTCTGATCAAAAGCTTGACATGCTATGAAAAACCAATTTACATCAAAGGCAAGGAGCCTGATGACTCTATGACAAATATGTTAATTGAAATGTATTACAAACCATACCATAGAACTATTCAAAAAAGTATTTCTGAACTGGATTTGCAACTTTGTTTGGATTGTCATTCCATGGCATCTGTTGCTCCCAACATATCCCCTGATAAAAATAAGAGGAAACGACCAAAATTCTGTTTATCAAACAATGATGGACAGACATCTTCAGATGAGATGATGGAATTATTGGCATCATGTTTGTCTGAATCATTTGGAATTAAGAGAAAAGACATATCATTAAACGAACCATTTCATGGGGGGCATATAACCAAAACCTATGGAAACAATCCAATACCATGGATACAAGTTGAGATGAACCGAGATTTGTATTTGCACAAAGAATGGTTTGATGATAAAACACTGGAAATTGACAAGAGTAGACTATCTGAACTAAATCAAATGTTTAAAGATGCATTGGTCAAATTTTGCAATAAATCTTTCAAAGTAGATGACAGAATTGATTTTTCAAATAAAAGGAAAAATACAAAACAAATTACATTGAAACAAAATAAACAGAAACATCGTAAAACAAAAGTAGTTGTCCTAAGACCACAAATGACAGATAACGAAATCAATGAATTGGTTGAAAAGAATAAAACCAACTATTTTAGACACCTGTTAAAAAAGCCAGACAGATCAGAGGTTCATGTTCACTCACTTGTGTTGACTTATGAACCATACATGATTGTTTCGGGAAAATACGAAGCAAATTTTTTTCGCAAAGCAATTCATACAATCAAAGTAGATCCTGAAGTCAAAGAAGTGGTGTTACAAGAAGGAGTATTCCCAATATCATCAAAATCATCAGTTCTGACAAAAATTGAGGGGAAACGCGAGAAAAATCACATCGATTTGGAGTTAGAAGAGCATGTATTTGTAGAAGAAGAAAAAGAGATTACAATTGATCATCATGGACAAGAAAGAAATTTTTCATACAAAGTACATACAAACACTCAAGAAAATTATCCTAAAAGAGCACTAGATAAAAATAACAAAAAAGATTTTGAATTCACTGAAGAATTTGCAATACAAAAATTAAAGGACAAGTTAATGGAGAATCAAATTGATTTTGAAGTAAGAGATCTCAATGAAAAATTTACAGTAAACGAGATATTAGAAGTGTATATTCCAATTTATGAGGCTCGCTTAGTTGGACCACGAAAGAAAGTTGAGATCATGCGTGTTGATGCAGTAAAGAACAAGGTAGTTTGAGAATGGAAACTGACGTCATATACTATGCCATAATATCGATAGTGATTTCAGCCACATTTTTTATGATGGTAAAATTTTTCATGTCACGTAAACTAGCAGATTTGAAAGGAACACAAAAACTGCTGGGACTAATCTCAGTAATAATCATAGGATTGGAATTGGTCTTTCTTGGCATGTTGTTTGATTTATTCACCATAGCTGCAAGCGTGATTGCCTCAGCTGGTGTTGCATTTGCACTGGTCTCCTTTGCATTACAAAATCACCTAAAAAACATGGTTTCCGGAATTGGGCTTTACCTGAATAAAAGAATCGGCATAGGAGACATTTTAGAAATAGATGGTAAAAAAGGAACAATAATTGAATTTCATCTGATGAAGACTATTGCTCTGACTGATGATGGAGAATTTATGAATATTCCAAATTTGAAATTTAACGAGACAGTAATTTTGATCTCACATAAAGACAAACCATCAAACAAATAAATCATCAAAATGTCTTTCAAATTTTAGTTTTGATAAATGACTGAATTTTTCTAGAATAAATTTAATAAAAAAATTCATTACAAAAAATCAAAATTTCTATTTGCAGATACTGCAAAAAACGTTGTCTAGAGACGAATTTTGATTAAATGATGCTTCGTATCTTGTAATATGTCAATATTCCAGCACCCACAATGCTTCCTGTAACTACCACCAATCCTATCAACCATTCTTGTGAGAACCAATTGTAATTTGTAATGATTAAAACTCCAACCAAGATTGCAATTATAATAACTAGTGCAGAAATTATCAGATTCTTTGACATTTTGAGATTATATCCTGTCCAGTATCTTTTTCTTTTTCTTGTCAAACTCCTCATCAGTCAAAATTCCCAACTCCTTGAGTCTGGCTAGTTTTTCCAATAGTTCCAAGCTGGATGTTCCATACTGCGTGCCAAGCTTGATTCTTCCTACAATGATTTCAAAAAAGTTAAAGAATCCATTGATAATTTTTTTATAAAATTTGGGGCTCTGTTTTTTTAGTCTCTTTTCTTGCTCGATGCTTTTTTCCTTGATTTTCAAAGAACTGTCTTTTAGAGACTCCCAGTATGGCTGTAATTTTTTAAAGTTGACACCATCTTTTGTAGCGTCTTCAATTTTTTCTAGAGTATCCTTGACAATCTTCTTTCCATGGGTTACTGTTTGATCATATTTTTTTGTTGTATCCTCTAATATTTTGTTCTTGTTTTCTGTCATAGTTTTTTTAAGAGATTTTTCAGTTTTTTTTCTTTCTTTTGACATCGATTCAGCTTCCACAGCATGATACATATCGGATTATTTTAACATCTGCATTCTTTAGATGTCTGTTTAGCAATGTGGGGACTGATTCATGTGGTGATGACTCGGCAGCAGTGCTGACATGGAATAAACCCTTTGCTTTTAGCATTTGTAATGTGTCTGGAGTAAAATACGTTTTATCTTCTTTTTTTACAGGATGAATGCAGTATTCAGGTTTCATCTCTGCCAAATGATGCACGAACATGTCTGATTTTTTGCCAAAATATCCTGACAAATCACCCGTTCTCCATCTTGTTGTATGAAAAAACTATGCATAAAAAATCATCAA